>WNGB01000016.1_pt1 | contig 237429 bp, 242 predicted proteins | sample 5400681 | NCBI WGS metagenome assembly WNGB01 (sample SAMN13153367, study PRJNA577476) | soil metagenome | isolation source: 115 cm soil or saprolite under grassland replicate 2 | place: USA:California | collected 2016-06-15 | reverse complement strand
CCTTGAATGAGGCGGCGGCCGAGGCTCCCCACAGGGACGAAGAGAACCTCGGCGCCTACCTCTGGTGGCGGGCGGGGATGCGCCCTGCCGCCCCCGGCAAAGGTCCGGGTGGAACCGGGGGCGGGTCTTTGAGTTTCTAGGCGGCTAGATCAAACAGCCGTCTTCATCCGTCCCCGCTGTCCGCTTTCGGCGACGGTGGCGAGGAAACGGACGCCCAGCCCTTCAGCGGCGCCGGGGAAACGTGACTGTAGTCGTACAGCGATGCCGGCGAGTTCCTCTGTGATCGCGCGGAGTCGGTCGGCGTCGGACGCCAGCACGTTGTCGGACGGGAGTGGCCGAATCGGTGTAACTGAGCCCATGCTTTGCTCCTTTGCGGTCGCGGGGACTATGAGCAATTGCCGAAACGCATTGTTCCGAGCCGCGATGGTTTGGACCCTCCGGCGGACGCTTCTGTCGTTTTGTCCAATGCGTCGTGCGGTTTCTCTCGCCGCGACCGTTGATGCCTTACGGTGGATGGCCAGCGCTTCATCCCATGTCTTCGTGTCGCGAAATCCAAGTTCGACATACGCCTTCGCGACTTCCTCATCGAAGATGTCATAGAAGGGTTGGGTGTTCTGCGGTTCATAGTCCCCAAGCTGAACGAATTGCTGCGTGTAACGCCAGTCCGCGTGGACGGTGAACGTCGGCCATTCATCGCGCTTGCCCTTCCACCGAAGATGTCCAGTCCACTCGTCGCGCTCAAGTTCTGGCACGCGATCTGTTGTGAGCAGCCCGAGCGAAATATGGTTCTGCAACGTGTCGAGTACGACCTCGGCGTCCTTGCGTTTGTGCAACAACTTCGCGAAGCCCGTCGTTGTGCCACAGATCGTGCCATCGGGTGTGGTGTGCAGACCGAGCTCGAACGGGGCCTCGCGGTCTAGGACGACCAGGTCGTCAAGTTTGCCGCCGGCCGCGAGGAAGTCATCTACCCCTTTGTAGAGCAGCTTCCCCGATGCAACGTCACGCGAGTCTGGCGGTGCCGCGATGCAGCACGTCACGTCGAGCGCGCGAAGCCGTTCGCGGCAGAACAACGCCTGCCTCACAACGCGGTCGTTCTCGTGGTGGTCGGCGTCGCAAACGATGACAACAAGCGGCTTGCTGCCACCGCTTGCTTCCTGCAACCAGCCGCTCAGCGCCCATTTAGCGAAACTCGCGAGCTCCGGCGCGTGCCAAAGCGTTACGGAGGGCACGTCAAAGGCTGACGCCAGAAGGCCGTGCGAGATGATGTACGAAAGGATTGCGTCGGCCTTCGGTGTGCCCTCGAACGCGAAGTAGATGATGCGAGCCGTGGCGAGCCGTTCGAGTGCCCGCCAGTGCATATCGAGCCGGTTCGCGATGTGCTGTTCCGGAACGTGGCGACGGTGCTTGTGCTCGCCGAGACTGTCATTGCCTCGGTGGGCCGATCTCAGATGAGCCCGCAGCTTCTCGCTGCCCTTCGGCCCCTCGAACGCAGCGTCGGTCGCGTGGTCATGCCAGACATCTTCCTTCGCTCGCGGCGCGAGAAGGTACTTCGCGAAATTCTCATGCTCGTGCCACCCATCGCAATCCAAGCCATCGTGTTCGTCGTCCAAATGACGCTCGAGATCCCGCACATCAGAAAACGCCTGGTCGTGCCGATGGCGAGTCTTGCTGCCGGTCCGCACCGCGAAGCTGGGTCGCAACTGCGGCAGGATCGGAGGCGCACCGGGAACCGGGTACTTCGGCATGACGAGTCCGTCGCCGTAGCCATCACGTCCTTGGGCGTCCCTAGCCCCGTTCGTGAATCGCGTGTAAGTCGCTTTCTGGCCGGGGGTGAGCTCATAGAGCGCAAGCCCCATCTTCACCGTGTCGGGATCGTGTAAAGGATGGTGACGCCCGTAATACGGGACGTACCCCCGCGCCTCCCAGACCTCTTGCGCAACGCCGCGCTCCCTCAGCGGCTCGAACGGGTCGAGCAAAAACCCCTGGTCATCCCTCTTCCCCACCTGTCCCTGTCTCCCTGTTCGTGATTGCGGCCGTCGTCTCGGCCTCGAGCCGCGCTCCCCGCGGCGAACCGATCATTCTGACTACGGCTTCGGACTGCATTGGTCAACGCCGTTGACCAATGCATCGCGTGTTTGGTATGGACGTTACTGGGGCTTCGTACGCACCTGGTACGCACGACGCGTATCCCTAGGGAGACAGCGCCCCGCAATCCCGCTTGGCTCCTATGGGCCCGCCTGGATTCGAACCAGGGACCAACGGATTATGAGTCCGCTGCTCTAACCGCTGAGCTACGGGCCCGAGGGGAGCGTAGCGGGGGCGGCGGGTACTTCAAACAACCCTCAAAGGGCCTCGCTAGGATGCCGCGCGGTGAAGGTCTTCCAGCGGGAGTCGCAGTTTCGGACGGCCGGGGGTCTCCAGGTCCGGGACATCACCGACGAGGTCAACGAAGCTGTCCGCGAGAGCGGGATCACGCAGGGGATCGCCTGCGTCTACTCGCCACACACGACCTGCTGCGTGCGTGTGAACGAGTTCGAGAAGGGCTTCCTCGAGGACTTCGCGACGCTGCTGAAACGGCTCGTGCCGCGGAACGAGTATTACGCCCACGACGACTGGGACAAGCGGACGGAGAACATCTGCGAGGAGGACGCTGAGTTCGGCAACGGGCACTCGCATTGCATGTCGATGCTGCTCGGGTCGGCCGGCGAGGCTATTCCGGTCGTCGACTCGCAGCTGCAGCTCGGCACGTGGCAGCGCGTGCTCTTCCTGGAGCTTGATCGCGAGCGCGACCGGCGCTGGGTCGTCCAGGTCGTCGGCACCTAGAACCGGACGACGAGCTTTGCGCCGGGTCCTGCGGCCTCGCGCTCCCACGCCTCGTGCAGCCGGTCGAACGGGTACGTCTCGATCGGGTCGAGCTTGACGCGGTCGGCGGCGGCGTGCTCGACCAGCTCTCGGTATGAGCTCTCGAAGACGTCAGCCGGGATGCGGTAGTTCGAGTAGCCGTAGATCTCCGCCTGCTTGCCGCGGACGGAGTTCGACGTGATCGCCGCCTCCGCGCCGGCCGACTGTCCGACCTGCACGAGCCGCACTCCCGGTGCACCCGCCGTCAGCGCGGCTGCCGCAGGCGGGCCCCACAGCGGGTCGATCACCACCGTCGGCCCCTCGCCGCCGAAGCACGTTCGAATGCGCTCGGTTACGTCGCCGTCGTCGAGCTCGAGGATCGCGTCCGCGCCGAGCCCGCGCGCCGTTTCGAGCGCCTCGCGCCGACGTCCGGCCGCGACGATGCGCGACGCACCGCACAGCTTCGCGGCCTGAACCGCGACGCGCCCGACGCTTCCAGTCGCACCCAGCACGAGCACGCGATCCGCAGGCCGAACGCGGGCACGCCACGTGACGGGGATCCATCCCGCGAGGCCGGAGGTGCCGCATGCCAGCGCGACCTCGTCCGGTACGTCGGCGCCGATCTCGTGGACGGCCGCGCTCGGGACCGCGACGCGCTCGGCCCAGACGCCGTCGCGGGCGATGCCGATCCCGGGGCCGTTGAGGTAGACGCGTCGACCGCTCTCGTCCCGACCGACGGCTTCGACCCCGGCGACGTAGGGGAGCGGCGGCATCCCGCCGTAGAACCGGCCCGACGCGACGTTCACGTCGATCGGGTTCAGCGCAAAACCGCTGACGCCGACAACCACGTCACCGTCGCCGACGGGACCCTCGATCTCGACGAGCTCGGGCGGCGCCCCCTCTGCGGCGATCCGGGCGGCGCGGATCATTCCGGCGTGACGTAGGCCGCCGTGAGCCCGCCGTCGACGAGGAACGTCGCGCCCGTCACGAAGGACGACTCGTCGCTCGCGAGGAAGAGCGCGCCGTTCACGATCTCGCGCGGCTTCCCGAGGCGGCCGGTGGGCCAGTGCACGCGGCGCCGCTCGAGCGCGGCGGGATCGCTTCCGAAGATGTTCAGAAGCAACGGCGTCTCGACGGGGCCCGGGCAAAGGGCGTTCACGCGGATGTTCTCGCGCGCGAACTGCGCCGCGAGTTCCCGGCTCATCGAGAGGACCGCGCCCTTCGAGGCCGTGTACGAGATCTGCGAGGTCGCCGCGCCGAGGATCGCTACAAACGACGCGACGTTGATCACCGACCCGCCCCCGCGCTCGCGCAGGTACGGAATGCCGTGCTTGCAGCAGAGGAAGACGCCCTTCGTGTTCACGGCCTGCACGCGCTCCCAGGCGTCGACCGACGTGTCGAGCACCGAGCCGTCGTCGTCGGGCGAGATGCCCGCGTTGTTGTAGAGGACGTCGATCCCGCCGAAGCGCTCGGCGGTCTCCCGCATCATCGCGGCGACCTGCTCTTCGTCGGAGACGTCGACCCGGAGCTCGAACGCCTTTCCGTGCTGGCACCCGCGCACGGTCTCCGCGGCGGCGTCGAGGTCGACGTCGGCCACGCAGATGTCGGCGCCTTCCTCGGTGAAGAGGATCGCTGCTTCGCGTCCCATCCCGCCGCCGGCGCCCGTGATCACAGCAACCTTGCCGTCGAGCCGCCCCATCAGGTCGCGATGTACACGTTCTTGACCTCGGAGTAACCCTCGAGCGCGTGCATCCCGAGCTCGCGGCCGAAGCCCGACTGCTTGAAGCCGCCGAACGGGGTCGAGTGGCGCACCGACGAGTTCGAGTTGACCGAGAGCACGCCGGTCTCGATCGCGCGCGCGACGCGCAGCGCCCGCGCGCCGTCGCGCGTCCAGATCGAGCCGGAGAGGCCGTACGGCGTGTCGTTCGCGAGCCGGATCGCCTCGGCTTCGTTCTCGAACGGGATCAGCGCGGCGACTGGGCCGAAGACCTCCTCGCGCGCGATCCGGTCCTCGTTCGTTGCCTCGACAAGCGTGCATGGGTACCAAAAGCCTGGACCCTCGGGAACGTTCCCGCGGAAGAGCACGCTACCGTCGACGAACGACGCCACCGCCTCGCGGTGTTGCGCCGAGATCAACGGCCCCATCTCGGTCGCCTCGTCGAGGGGATCTCCGACCTTCACGGCGGCTGTTGATTCGATAAGCGCGGTCAGAAATTCGTCGTAGACGGATTTCTGGACGAAGATGCGAGACCGCGCGCAGCAGTCCTGCCCTGCGTTGTCGAAAACGGCGTACGGTGCTCCCGCCGCTGCCTTTTCGAGGTCCGCATCGTCGAAGACGACGTTCGCCGACTTGCCGCCGAGCTCGAGCGTCACGCGTTTGATCGTGTTCGCTGCGCCGCGCATGATCTCGCGCCCGACCTCGGTCGAGCCGGTGAAGCCGATCTTCGCCACGTCCGGGTGCTCGACGAGCCGCGCTCCGACGACCGAGCCCTTGCCGACGAGAACGTTGACGACCCCCTCGGGGATCCCTGCGTCGAGCGCGAGCTCGGCGAGGCGCAGCGCTGACAGCGGCGTCAGCTCCGCGGGCTTCAGCACGACCGTGTTCCCGCACGCGAGCGCCGGCCCGAGCTTCCACGACGAGATGTTCAGCGGGAAGTTCCACGGCACGATCAGGCCGACGACGCCGAGCGGCTCGCGAAAGGTCAGGTCGACGCCGCCTGCGACGGGGATCGTCTCGCCGTAGTGCTTGTCGACGGCGCCCGCGTAGAAGTGAAAGACGTTCGCGACCATCTCGACCTCGCCGCGCGCCCCGCTGATCGGCTTGCCGACGTTCTGCGACTCGATGCGCGCGAGCTCCTCGGTGTGCTCCTCGACGAGCGTCGCAAGCCGTCGCAGGAGGCGTGCGCGGTCGGTCGGCGCCACGCTGCGCCACGCCGGAAAGGCCGCCTTCGCGCGCGCGACCGCTGCGTTCGTCTCCTCGACGCCCGCCTGCTCGAGCTGCGCGATCGGCTGTTCGGTCGCGGGGTTGAGAACGGTCAGCGTCACGGGAGCGGATTCAACCTGATAGGACGCGCACGTGGCCGGCCGGACCCACGTCGTCAAGAGGAACGGACGGGCGCTTCGCGTCGTCGAGGGTGGCGACCCGGCCGGCGTTCCGGTCGTCGTTCACCACGGCACGCCGGGGAGCGCACTGCTGTATGCGCCCGACGAGGCGGACGCCGTGGAGCGCGGTGTGCGGCTGATCTCCTACGAGCGGCCGGGCTACGGCGGGTCCGGTCCCCAGCGGGGGCGCAACGTGGCAGATGCGGCGGCCGACGTCGCTGCGATCGCCGATACGCGCGGCTTCGAGCGCTTCGGGACGTACGGCGCGTCCGGCGGCGGCGCGCATGTCCTCGCCTGCGCAGCGCTGCTACCCGAACGCGTCGTCGGCGCGGTGGCGATCGCAAGCGTCGCGCCGTTCGACGCCGAGGGCCTCGACTGGTTGGCCGGCGCCGGACAGTCGAACGTCGACGAGATCGCCGCCGCGAAGGAGGGACGCGAGGCGCTGGAGCGGTTCACGACGAAGGAGCGCGACGAGATGATCGCCGCCGACCCCGGGGTGATGGTCGACGCGATCCGGTCTCTGGTCTCCCCGCCCGACGCGGCCGCGCTCAGCGGCAAGCTCGGCGAGCACATGCTGCGATCGATCCGCGAGGCGATCAGCCGTAGCGTCGAGGGCTGGATCGACGACGACTTCGCGCTCCTCGCGCCGTGGGGCTTCGAGCTCGACGCGATCCGCGTTCCGGTGCTGCTCTGGCACGGTGAGCAGGATCTCTTCGTGCCGATCGCGCATGGGCGCTGGCTCGCGGAGCGGATCCCCGGCGTGGACGCGCGCTTCGAGCCCGATCACGGCCACGTCTCGCTCGTGACGCGCGTGCCGGACGTGCACGCGTGGCTCGTCGAGCGGTTCCAGGCCTAGGAGGAGCGCCGCTCGCGGCGGTACGCGTGCGCCTGCTCGACGAGCGCGTCGAAGAGCGCGGCGTCCTCGCCGGCTTCCGGGTGCCAGAGCACGCCGACCGCGAAGCGCTTCTCCGGGTCCTCGAGCGCCTCGACCGTTCCGTCGTCCGCCCACGCGACCTCGCGCAAGCCCTCGCCGACCTTCCCGTAGCCCTGGTGGTGGTGCGATTTCACCGGCGCGCGGTCGCCCAGGAGCTCACCGACCTGCGAGCCGGGCTCGACGCGCACGTCGTGGTCGGCAAAGACGCCGGGCGTGTGCTTGTGCCGCTCGTCCCCGATCACGTCCGGGAGGTGCTGGACGAGGTCACCGCCGCGCGCCACGTTCAGCACCTGCGAGCCGCGGCAGACGGCGAGAACCGGCATATCCCGCTCGAGCGCCGCGGTCACCAGCGCGAGCTCGCCGCGGTCGCGGTCGGGCCGCGTCCCGTCCGTCTGGGGATGCGTTTCCTGCCCGTACGTCGACGGGTCGAGATCGGCGCCGCCGGAGAAGAGCAGCCCGTCGAGCGCGTCCAGCGTCTCCTCGACCCCCTCCGTCGAGGGCGGCACGAGCAGCGCACGGCCGCCCGCGCGCTCGATCGCCTGGACGTACATCTGCGGCACGAGTGCGGACGGAAGCTCCCACGCGCCCCATTTCGCGGGCTCGACGTAGGCCGTGATCCCGATCAGGGGCCTAGCCACGCTCGAACAGCCTTTCGCGCTCGTAACACGTGACCACCTCGTCGAACAGGCGCTGCTCGGTGCGCGCGTAGTTCAGGTAGTGATCGACGACGTCGTCGCCGAACGCGCCGCGCGCGAACGTCCCTTCCTCGAGCGCCGCGATCCCCTCGCGCAGCGTGTGCGGGAAGCGTTCGGCGTCCGACTCGTAGGCGTTGCCCTCGAGCTTCGGCGGTGGCTCCGCCCCGCGCTCGACGCCGTCGAGACCGGCGGCGATCAGCGCGGCGAACGCGAGGTATGGGTTCACGTCGCCGCCGGGGATCCGCGTCTCGACGCGGCGCGAGCTGCCGTGGCCGACGACGCGGAAGCCGCAGGTGCGATTGTCCTCGCCCCAGGCGAGCGTCGTCGGCGCCCAAGAGCCCGCTGCGTAGCGCTTGTACGAGTTCACGTTCGGCGCGAGAAAGATCGCCAGCTCCTTCGCGTGCGCGATCCAGCCCGCGAGCCACGCTCCGAACACGCCCTCGTCCGTGAACGCGGCCTCGCCGTCGCACCAGAGCGAGCCGTGGATGTGGCACGAGTTGCCGATCCACGTGTGGTCCGGCTTCGCCATGAAGGTGATCGAGCAGCCGTTCAGATGGGCGAGCTCTTTCGCGCCGTTCTTGTAGATGACGTGGTTGTCGGCCATCGTGACCGCGTCGGCGAAGCGGAAGTTGATCTCCTGCTGACCCGGCCATGCCTCACCTTTGGAGTTCTCGACTTTCATCCCCGCGCCTTGCATCCCGTTCCGGATCTGGCGGATGAACGGCTCCTCGTAGGTCGTCGCGAGCACGTGGTAGTCGAGGATGTACGGCACCGACGGCGTCAGGTGGCGGTAGTGCTTCGCGTGCACGTCCGCGTAGGTCTCTTTGAGTAGGAAGAACTCGAGCTCGGAGCCGAACATCGGGGTATAGCCCGCGGCGTTCGCGCGCTCGACCTGCGCCTTCAGCATTTGGCGCGGGGACGGACGCACCGGCTGGCCGTCCTCCCAAACGACGTCGCCGAGCACGAGCGCCGTGCCCTCAAGCCATGGGATGCGGCGCAGCGTCGCGAAGTCGGGGTCGATGCGGAAGTCGCCGTAGCCGCGCTCCCAGCTCGCGATCTCGTAGCCCGGGATCGGATCCATCTCCATCTCGAGCGCGAGCAGGTAGTTGCAGCCCTCGATCCCGTGGTCGACCGAGTCCTCGAGGAAGAACTCCGCGTGCATGCGCTTGCCCATCAGGCGGCCCTGCATGTCGGTGAAAGCGACGACGACCGTGTCGATCGCGCCCGACTCGACGTCGCCCCGCAGCTCGTCCAGGCTCAGCACGCCGGAGACACTAATAGGATCGCCCCCGGTGGACGCACGGGAGATCGCGGAGCGGCTGTGGCCCGGCCGCGTCCGCAGCCTCGAGCCGCTCGGCGGCGGAATCACGAACCGGAACTTCAAGGTCGAGCTCGACGGCGAGGGAACGGTGGTGCTGCGCATCGGCGGCAAGGACACGGCGCTGCTCGGCATCGACCGCGACGTCGAGCATGCGGCCACGCGGGCGGCCGCCGCGCTCGGCCTTGCGCCCGAGGTCGTGGCCTTCGTCGAGCCCGAGGGCTATCTCGTCACGCGTTTTGTCGAGGGCGCGCCGCCTACCGAGCTGGAGCTCGAGAGCGTCGCGGGATCGCTGCGCCGCTTCCACGACGGTCCGCCGATCCCGGGGCGCTTCGATTCCTTCCGCGTCGTCGAGGCGTACGCGGCCACCGCGACCATGTGCGGCGTCGTCCCACCTCCCGCGTTCGGCGAGGCGAAGAGCACAGCCGACCGGATCGAGCGGGCGCGCGGCGGGCCCACTCCCTGCCCCTGCCACAACGACCTCCTGAACGCGAACTTCATCCACGACGGCCGGCGGCTCTGGATCGTCGACTGGGAGTACGCCGGCATGGGCGACCGCTTCTTCGACCTCGCGAACCTCTCGATCAACCACGAGCTCGACGACGACGCGAACGAGCGGCTGCTGCGCGCGTACTTCGGCGAGGTCCGCGAGGAGGACCGGCGCGCACTCCGCCTGATGCGCTTCATGTCCGACTTCCGCGAGGCGATGTGGGGCGTCGTCCAGCAGGCGATCTCGGAGCTCGACTTCGACTTCGCCGCCTACGCAGCCGAGCACTTCGAGCGCCTGCAGCGCACCGCTGCCGACCCCGAGTTCGCGTCCGCGCTGACCTAGAGCCAGCCGATGCGGTGGAAGTAGCGGTAGAGGACGAGCGCGGCCACGGCGATCGTGACGAGCGCGATTGGATAACCGAACGTCCAATGGAGCTCCGGCATGTGCGCGAAGTTCATCCCGTAGATGCCGGCGATCAGCGTGGGCACGGCGATGATCGCGGCCCACGCGGAGATCCGGCGCATGTCCTCGTTCTGGCGCACCGTGACCTGCGAGAGGTTCGCCGCGAGCACGCTCGTCAGCAGGTCGCGATAGCTCTCGACCTGGCCGATGATGCGGAGCAGGTGGTCGTGGACGTCGCGGAAGTAGGTCCGGATGTCCTCGTGGATCAGCTCGTGCCGCCCGCGCGCGAGACGGTCGAGCGGCTCGGCGAGCGGGGCGATCGCGGCGTGGAGCTCCAGGACGTCGCGCTTGAGCTTGTAGATCGCCTCCGCGGGATTCGTCGGCGAGTGCGAGAAGACCTCCCGCTCGAGCGCGTCGATCTCGTGGTCGAGCGCGGCGATGACCGGCTGGTAGTCGTCGACGATCCGGTCGACGATCGCGTAGAGCGCCGCGCCAGGGCCGCACTCGAGCAGCTCGGGCCGCTCCTCGACGTGTAGGCGGGCCTCGTGCAGCGCCGCCTCGCCGTGCCTCACTGTGATGATGAACCCGTTGCCGAGGAAGATCAGGATCTCGCCGAACTCGACGTCCCGCTCCGCCTCGAGATAGCGCGCGGGCTTGAGCACGACGAAGAGCGAGTCGTCGTACGCCTCGAGCTTCGGCCGCTGGTGCGCGTTGATCGCGTCCTCGACGGCGAGCTCGTGCAGGTCGAACTCGCGTCGCACGGCGTCGAACTCCTGCTCCGACGGCTCGTAGAGACCGAGCCAGACGAAGGCGTCCCGTCGCCTGCTCGCCTCACACGCGTCTTCGAGCGGCAGCTCCCCGGCTCTCCGCCGGCCCCTTTCATAGACGGCGCAGTCGACGATCACTTCGACCAGTATTGCGCGCGTGAGAGACCGCGCGCGCATCGTCGTCGTCGGCGGCGGCGTCGGCGGCTGCTCGATCGCGTACTGGCTGACGAAGCTCGGCGAACGCGACGTGCTCCTGCTCGAACGCGCGGACCTGACGAGCGGCTCGACGTTCCACTCCGCGGGGCTCGTCGGGCAGCTACGAGGCTCGCTCAGCCTAACGAAGATGATGATGAGCTCCGTCGAGCTCTACCGCTCGCTCGAAGCCGAGGTCGAGCTCGCGACCGGTTGGCGCGAAGTCGGCTCGCTGCGGCTCGCCTCGTCGCAGGAGCGCATGGAGGAGCTGGCGCGCCAGGCCGGGTGGGCGAAGACCTTCGGGCTCCCGCTCGAGCTCGTCTCCGCCGAGGAGGCGCAACGCCTCTTCCCGCCGATGACGACCGAGGGCGTGCTCGGCGCGGCCTTCCTCCCCACCGACGGCTACATCGACCCGAGCCAGCTGACGTACGCGCTCGCCGAGGGCGCGCGGCGCGGCGGAGCAGAGCTCGCGACGAACACGCGCGTAACCGGGATCAAAACCGAACGCGGACGGGTGACGGGTGTCGAGACGGACAAGGGCGACATCGAGGCCGAGATCGTCGTCAACGCGGGCGGGATGTTCGCGAAGGAGCTCGGCGCGCTCGCGGGCGTGAACGTCCCGATCGTCCCGATGGCACACGAGTACCTCGTCACGAAGCCGTCGGGCCTCCCGCTCGAGATGCCGACGGTTCGCGACCCGTCGCTGCTCGTCTACTTCCGCCCCGAGTCGGGCGGGCTCGTCATGGGCGGCTATGAGCGCGACCCGGCGCCGTGGTCGCTCGACGGCATCCCATCAGACTTCAACGGCAAGCTTCTCGCCGAGGACTGGGCGCGCTTCGAGCCGCTGCTCGAGAACGCGATCCAGCGCGTCCCGGGCCTCTCTGACCTGGAGGTCGTGCGCTTGATCAACGGCCCGGAAGCGTTCACCCCGGACAACGAGTTCATCCTCGGCCCGACAGACGTGCGGGGCTTCTGGGTCGCGGCGGGCTTCTGCGCGCACGGCCTCGCTGGCGCCGGCGGGATGGGCAAGCTCGTCGCAGAGTGGATCGTCGAGGGCGTCCCGAGCCTCGACGTCTGGGAGATGGACTCGCGCCGCTTCGGCAGTGCGTACCGCAGCCGTGCGTACACGCTTGCGCGTACGGTCGAGGTCTACGCGACGTACTACGACGTCAGATATCCGGGGCACGAGCGGCAGGCCGGACGCCCGCTCCGGACCTCCCCCACGTATCCGCGCCTGCAGGAGCTCGGCGCCGCGTTCGGCGAGAAATCCGGCTGGGAGCGCCCGAACTGGTTCATGCCGAACGCGCGCGACGGTGACGAGGTGTTACGCCCGCGCGGCTGGGCGGGCCGGTTGTGGTCGCCGGCGATCGCCGCCGAGCACCGCGCGACACGCGAGACCGCAGCGCTGTTCGACGAGACGAGCTTCGCGAAGATCGAGGTGTCGGGCGAAGGTGCCGCGGACTTTCTCGAGCGCCTGTGCGCAAACACGGTCGCACGCGACGTCGGCGCGATCACGTACACGTCGATGCTGAACAGCCGCGGCGGGATCGAGTGCGACTTCACGGTCACGCGGCTCGCCGAGGACCGTTTCCGGATCGTCACGGGCACGGCATTCGGGCAGCACGACCTCTCGTGGATCCGGCAGCACGCGCCGGACGACGGTTCGGTCGGCGTCGAGGACGTCACCTCACGCTACGCGTGCCTCGGCATCTGGGGGCCATTCGCACGCGACATCGTCCAACCGCTCACGACCGCCGACCTCTCCAACAAGGCGTTCCCATACATGCGCGCGCGCGAGCTCGACGTCGGCCCGGTGCCGTGCCTCGCGCTCCGCGTCACGTACGTGGGCGAGCTCGGCTGGGAGCTCTACTGCCCGACGGAGTTCGGCCTGCGCCTCTGGGACACGATCTGGGAGGCGGGCGGCGAATACGACCTCGTCGCCGGCGGGTACAAGGCGATCGACTCGTGCCGGCTCGAGAAGGGCTACCGCGTCTGGGGCGCCGACATCACGCCGGACGATACGCCATACGAGGCCGGGCTCGGCTTCGCGGTCAAGCTCGACAAGGGCGACTTCCTCGGCCGCGCGTCGCTGGTCGACGCGAATCCGGAGCGAAAGCTCGCGTGCCTCGCACTCGCCGACCCGCGCGCCGTCGCCCTCGGCTCAGAGCCGGTCCGGATCGACGGCGAGACCGTCGGCCGCGTAACGAGCGGCGGCTACGGCTACACCGTGGAACGCTCGATCGCCTATGCCTACGTTCCGGCTGAGCGCGCCGAGCCGAGCCGCCCCGTCGAGGTCGAGATCTTCGGCGAATGGGTCGCCGGCGAGGTCGCGGCCGAGCCGTTATACGACCCGGCCGGAGCGCGGATCCGTCTCTAGCCGTCCGGTCCTGACGGCCAGGCGTAAATAGCGCTGCAGGCACCCCTACCAGGAGGATGAACGACTAGCGGCCCAACGACAGAGGATCGCGCCGCCTACCACGACGACGAACGACTCCTGCACCGGCTCGGCTACGCGCAGGAGCTCTTCCGCGCCATGGGAGGCTTCCAAAACTTCGCGATCTCGTTCACGATCATCTCGATCCTCGCCGGCTGCCTGACGTCCTACTACATCGCGTTCCAGTGGGGCGGCCCGGTCGCGGTGACCTGGGGGCTGGCTGCTAGTCGGGATCTTCTGCATCATCGTCTCGCTCGCGATGGGCGAGGTGGCGTCGACCTTCCCAACCGCGGGCGGCCTCTATTACTGGGCGTCGAAGCTCGGCAGCCCGGCCTGGGGCTGGTTCACAGCTGGTTCAACCTCGTCGGGCAAGTCGCGGTCACGGCCGCGATCGGGTACGGACTTGCGATCCTCGCGACCTCGCTGCTCGACTTGCTCTTCAACTACCCGAACACGAGCAAGTGGATCTTCGTCACGTACACCGTCGTGATGGCGATCGCGGTGCTGATCAACATGTTCCGTGTAAGCATCACCGCCGCGCTCAACACCTTCTCGGCGTGGTGGCACATGGCCGGCGTACTCGTGATCGTCGGGATCCTGATCATCGTGCCCGACAACCACCAGTCGCTCGGCTACGTGTTCGGCGAGACGATCAACAACTCCGGCTTCTCCGGACAGAACTTCGGAGACCTGATGTTCTTCTACGTGTTCGGGATCGGCCTGCTGATGGCGCAGTACACGATCACGGGCTTCGACGCGTCCGCGCACCTGGCCGAAGAGACGAACCAGGCGTCGCGGATGGCCGCGATCGGCATGGTCATGTCGGTCGTCGTCTCGGTCGTCTTCGGGTTCCTGCTCCTGCTCGCGGTCACCTTCGCGATCCCCGACACGAAGGGCGTGATCGACGCGGGCGGCTATGCGGTCACCTACATCTGGGAGACCTCGATGAGCCGGCGCTGGGCAGAGTTCCTGCTCTTGATCGCGGTGGTCGCGCAGATGTTCTGCCTCACCGCTTCGGTCACCTCGGCCTCGCGGATGATGTACGCCTTCTCCCGCGACGGCGCCGTGCCGGGCAGCATTCGCGGGCGGGGCGCACGAGCCCACTCCGTAGGTCACCCCCCGGTGCGTAAAGCGCGGGCCTACGGGCCCGCGCTTTGCGTCTGACGCGCGTACGTGACGAGCGTGCCCGAGATGTAGTCGTGCAGCGCCTGTCTGCGCTTCGTCCAGAACGCCATCAGGAAACCGATGAAGAACGGGCTGAGGGCGCTCAGGTACATGGCGAAGTGCCGCGCCGACGCACGCTCGAAGGTGATCCGGTCTCCGTGCAAGTCGGTCACCCGCTCGTGCAGGAGCATCTTCGTCAGCGTGCCCTGGCGCGGCGAGCTCTCCAGCAGCGCGAAGTACAGCCAGAGCGAGACGACGACGAAGACGACCGCAAAGAAGGAGCCGAACGCCACGCCGATCAGCAAGCCGACCGAGAGGACGAGGAGCGCGACGAAGCCGTCGAGCAGCCAGCCGCACATCCGCCGCCACGGCCCCGAAGCCACCACGCGCGCTAGCGTCGCACAGATGGAGCGCTGGCTCGTGGAGCTCGAGCGGCTCGCCGCGGAGGCGGACCTCGCCACCGCGTTGGTGACCGTGGCGTCGGTGGCCGGACGCGAGGTTCCGCTCGAAGACGAGGAGGCGCGCGGGGCGGGCCGTCGCGCGCTGCTCGTGCTCGCCGCGGGCGGCGATCCCTCGCGCGGCCTCGACCTGAACGGTCCGGCGGTCGAGCGAGTGGCGGACGAGCTCGACGAGCCCGCGCGGCGCTCGGCGCTCGCCGTCGGCCTCGTACGCCTCCGCGACGACGCGATCGGCCTTCCGCACGTGAGCGAGGCGGTGAAGGCCCTGATCGACGCGCCCGAGACCGCGTGGCGCGCATACGCGGCCGCGGTGCTCGCGGAGCAGCTCGCCGGCGACTAAGTCTTCAGGTGGCGGTCGAACCAGTCGAGCACGATCTCGAAGCGCTGCAGACGGTGGCGCGGCGACCCGGACCGCGACAGCTCGTGGCCCTCGCCCGGGAAGCGAATGAGCTCGGTTTCCTTGCCCTTCAGTCGCAGCGTGATGAAGAGCTGCTCGGCCTGCTCGACGTCGCAGCGCAGGTCGTTCTCGGAATGCATGATCAGGAGCGGCGTCTCGATGTCGTCGGCGTACGAGATCGGCGAGTGCTTCAGGTAGTCGTCGACGGCGTCGTACGCGAAGGCGCCGAAGTGCCCGCGGAACGCCCAGAAGAGGTCGCTCGAGCCGTACGCGCTCAGGAGGTTGTTGACCGCGCGCTCCGAGATCGCCGCCTTGAAGCGGTTCGTGTGACCGACGATCCAGGACGTCATGTACCCACCGTACGAGCCGCCGAGGACGCCGACCCGGTCGCCGTCGAGGAAGTCGTAGCGCTCGAGCGCCGTGTCGAGCGCGGCGGTGAGGTCCTCGTAGTCGACGGTCCCCCAACCCGGCCCTTCGCCGTTGGCAGGTCCGCGAATCGCTCTCCCCCACTCCTCGGTGAAACCGGAAGACCCGCGCGGGTTCGAGAACACGACCGCGTAGCCGGCGCCGGCGTAGACCTGGAACTCGTCGAAGAACCCGGTGCCGTACTGCGTAAACGGGCCTCCGTGGATGTTCAGCAGCACGGGGTAGCGCTTTCCTTCCTCGAACCCCGCCGGACGCATGACCCACACGTCCACCTCGGTCCCGTCCTTGGAGACAGCAGTGAACCGCTCAGGATCGATCAGTTCCGCGGGGAAGCCGTCGGTGACGTTCGTCAGCTTCGCGTCGCCGGAGTAGAGCTCCGCGAACGTCGTCGGCGTCGTCGCGGCGTGCACGAGCGTCCCGTAGCGGACGTCGAAGCCGCGCACCCCGAGCTCGCCGCCGACGAGGCGCTCGGGCGGGCCCGAACCGTCAGCGGGGACGGTGTACACGTGCACGTTGCCGCGGTCCTCGACGCCGAAGACGATTCGCTCTCCGTCCCAGGCGGGCTCGCGCATCGTCGGATACGGGTCGCACTGGCGGTCGAGGCTCTCGGTCAGCAGCCGGCGCTCACCGGTCGCAAGATCGAGCACCGCGATCTGCGTGTGCCGCGGCCAGTCGTACGGGCCCGGCGTGTAGAGGTATGCGATCCGCGTCCCGTCGGGGGACCATGCGGGTGCGGCGCTGGTCGCGTCGCTGCCGGTCAGCTTCTCCGGCTCGCCGCCGTCGGCGGGCATGAGGAACAGGTCGGTGACGAGGTCGACGTCCCACCCCTCGCCGCGCGCGGAGACGAAGACGAGCTGCGTGCCGTCCGGGGACCACGAGGGCTGTGCGTTCTCCCACTCGCCGTCGGTGAGCCGCTCTGGCTCCGCGCTGCCGTCCGCCGGAACGACGAAGACTTGCTGCCGCCGGTCGGTCGTCCACCCGACGTTGTCGAGCTTGTAATGCAGGCGCGTGATTCGGCGGGGCGCGCGCTTCCGTTCCTCTTCCTCCTCGTACGCGTCGTCGCGCACACGCGCGCTGAACGCGATTCGCGTTCCGTCCGGAGACCACGCCACGTCCTGGACGTCCTCCTTCAGCTTCGTCAGGCGAAGCGCCTCGCCGCCGCCGGCAACGGGCAGCACGAAGAGCTGGCCGGGCTCCTTCTCGGCGCGACTCGACGTAAACGCCAGCCGCGAGCCGTCGGGCGACCAGCGCGGCTGGCCGTCGCGCTTCTCGCCCGTCGTGAAGCGGCGCGGCGGCGAGGAGCCGTCGACGGCCGCGAACCAGATGTTGCCGCGGTACTCGCTCTCCTCCTCGTCGATCGACCAGACGGCGTAGGCGACGGTCTTGCCGTCGGGACTCAGGCGCGGGTCGGAGACCCCCCTGAGCGCGTAGACGTCCTCAGCCCTCATCCCGCGCACCGCGCGGCATGATACGGGCGGTGAGGGCGCCCGCGGCAGCAGAGCGGAAGGCGCACGACGCGCGCAAGCGCCGGCTTCACTCGAAGCGGAATTCCATCGCGTGCTCGATGTCGCCTTCCCACGTGTCGCGTACGCCGCGAAACCCGTGCGCGTCGGCGAGCTCGGCGACGCGCGCCTGGAGCTCCTGCTGCCGTCGCGGGTCTGCGGTGCGCGCGACCTGGACGATCAGCGGCTCAAGCTCCCCGAGCGTGCCCGCCCATGCGTTCGAGTACGGCGCGCGGCGGCCGTCGAGCGCGTACAGAAACTGGACGAGGTACTTGATCGACTCCACCCCTTCGACGCAGCCGGCCAGCTCGTTGCCGCGGCGCCAGGCCTTGAGCGAGCGGTAGAAGTCGTTGAGGTAGCCGTCGTACGCCTCTTCGGCTTCCTCGCGGCTAACGCGACGCGCCTGCTCGACGACCGGTGCGAGCTCGCCCGCCTTGTCGAGCACGACGCGCGCGTGGGCCAGGGCGGGCTCGAACCACTCCGGCGGCTCGCGGAAATCCGCGAGCGTGACGGGGATCAGCTCGAGCTTCCCCCGCCGTTCGCGCTCCCGCTTCTCGTCGCGGAGGACGTAGAGGATGTCGACGTCCGACTCCGCGTCGGGCGTCCCCCGCGCGTGCGAGCCGATCAAGACCAGCCCGAAGCAGCCGGCGTCGCGTTCCGCCTCGGCGACGAGTTCCCGCAGCAGCTCGTCCACGCGCGCCACTCTGACGGTAGACGTCGAGTGAACGGATTCGCTAGACGCGAACGACCGCGCCGCCGGGGCGGCCGCCGAGCACCGAGCCGACGATCGCCCCGACGATCCAGTTGACGAGCCAGACGACGATCGTCGCGCCGACATAGGTCCAGAAGCCGTCGATCGAGAAGTCCGGGGCGATCCATTCAGCGAGCGCGAGCATGCCGACGTTGATCGCGAAGTAGGCGAGGCCGAAGGTGATGAGGATGAGGGGCAGCGTCAGGAGCGCGAGCACCGGCTTGACGAACGCGTTGGCAAGGCCGAGTACCGCTGCACCCAGGAGGATCGACCCCCAGCGGCCGATGGTCACGCTGTCGAAGAGCGAGTCGACAACGAGCAGGGCGACGATGTTCACGCCCCACCCGACGAGGGCGGTGACGATCACCTCGAGGCCCGCGGAGTCCCGGCGCACGAGCGCAGTATCCGGCGCGGGCGGCCGCGCAGTCAAGGCGGCGGGTTGACCGCGTTCCTACCGCATCTTCGGGACCCTTCTCCGAAACCGAATCCGCCCCACCGCCCGTACTGCCTCCAGACCCGCCGGCGACATCACGGAGTTCATGGTCTGCCAGTTCTGTTTCCCGAACGACATCGTGCACGGGCCGGGCAACGTCCTCTACTTCACGAAGTCCGACCCGGCGCTCGGGCGAATCACGACGTCGGGCGAGGTCCTGCCGGACCTCGTCGTGCCGAACTCGCTCGCGAACGGGAACGGCATCGCCGCGCGAGGCAACGACGTCTTCTTCGCGGCATTCAACACGAACAGCATCTGGCGCTACAACGCGCCACCGGCGTGTTCACCGAGTTCGCGATCCCGACGCCGTCGTCGATCCCGTACGACGTCGCGGTCGGGGCGGACGGGACGGTCTGGTTCACCGAGTTCGGCGCGATCCGGGGACGAACCAGGTGACGGAGTTCCCGCTGGCCACGAGTACGGGGCCCGAAGGCATCGCCGCAGCGCCTGACGGCTCGGTCTGGTTCGCCCAGTCGGTCGCGGGCAACGTCGCCCGGATCACGGCCGCCGGCGTGATCACCGAAGGGCGAAGCGTCAAGGGCAGCGAGCCCGTCGGCGTCACGGTCGCCCCGGACGGCAATCCCTGGTACGCGGAGCTGAGCGCGAACAAGATCGCGGTGCTGCAGCTGAGGTAGGAAGCGCTACTCTCGGACCGTGGCTGAAGCGACGGTCACGGTCCGAGACAATCCCGAAGCGGAGCGGTACGAGCTCGTGGTCGACGACGAGGTGGTCGGCGAGATCGTCTACCGCTTGAGGGCCGGCGCCGTAGTCCTCGTCCACACGGAAGTCTCGCCGGAGCTCGAAGGCAAGGGCCTGGGCGCGCGACTCGTCGCGGGAACGCTCGAGGAGATCCGAGCCCGCGGCCTGCGGCTCGTGCCGCTGTGCCCCTTCGTCGCCGCCTATCTTCGCCGCCACCCCGAAGCCGCGGACCTCGTCGCGTGACGTCGTTGCCTTCACCGCGCGAGCAGCGCGGCCCGCGCCGCGTCTACGCCAACAACGCGATCGAAGTGCATTGGGAGCCGCGCCTCTGCATCCATGCCGGCAACTGCTGGCGCGGCCTCGGCGAGGTCTTCGATGCGGAACGCCGTCCGTGGGTCGACGTCGACGCCGCGGACGCCGACCGCATCGCCGAGACCATCCTCACCTGCCCGACGGGTGCGCTCCACTTCCGCCGCCTCGACGGCGGCGCCCAAGAAGAGCCGAACGAGCCGACGACGATCGACCCGCGCCCCAATGGGCCGCTCCTCGTTCGAGGACGCGTCCGAATCGTCGACAAGGACAGCAACCTGCTCCGCGAAGACACACGCGCGGCGCTCTGCCGCTGCGGCGCCTCGGGGAACAAACCTTTCTGCGACGGCACCCACCGGACGATCGGCTTCGAAACGACGTCCTAGGCTGCGAGGGCCCTACTCAGATATGCCTCGTACGCTTTGATGGGCTCGCCGTCATGGCGACGCGCGTCCGGGAAAAGCAGTGCGGAAAACGCGCTCCAGTCAAGACCGGGGACAGCCTCCCACGACGCTGAGCTTCTCGATCGTCGCGTTTCTACGGACGGAGGGCCACCCTCGTCCTCCCAGTTCGCGAGAGCAAGACCCTGGTCCGCGGTGTCGTCGATCACCGTTGCTGCGCCCTCGAACCCTCTCCGTCAACGCACTCCCAGAGGTGTGAGCGGCACATGGGACACGCGGGGAGCGTGCCGGCCAACGAGATTCCATAGCCGCAGCGAGCGCAGCGGAACTGTACGAGCTCCGCGTCCGTGAGCACAGCACGCTCCTCGTCGGGCGTGTCGTCGATCTCTGCAGTGAGCGGTAACGCGTGCATGCAGTCTCCGATCGCTCGGGAAGGCGCGGAACTCGAATCGAGTTCGCCTGAGTGCACGCAAGACCAGATGTGACAGTCGGAGAGGAACTTGGGAGCTCAGCGGCTTCCGCGTCCGGACCTCCGCGCAAGCACAGCGTATCAGTCGCTATCCGTCTGCTGTCCCGGGCGCCGGTCGGAGCGCGATCACGATGCGGCACGGCGCGTCGCTCGTGAGACAGTCGTGGGTTCCGCAACGCACGTCCGCAGCCTTCACACGCTCGAGGGCGTGCGAAGCAAGGCCGCGCCACATGCCCTGATCGATCTCGCGCGCCGCATGCTCTTCGATCACAAGCGGCCGCAGCGGACACGTGGCAGTGACGATCACCGCTCCATCTGCAGATAACGACTCGAGGGCGGCCTGGAAGCCGAGGGCTCCGAGCGCGCGGCAGATGCGCTCGAACGCCGTCTCCATCCGTACTGCAGGCCGAAGGCGTGCAGCATGCGCCAGCTCGCCGCCGAAGGCGACACCGACATCGGCGAGGCGTGCCGTCCGGCCACGGCGGGGGAGCGCGTCGATGAGCAGGCGCAGGAGCTGTTCGTAGCGGCGCCGCGGGAACTCGATCGCCGCGCTTTCGGCGGCGGCTGCATACGTCTTCGCCGGCCGGCCGGCGCCCGGCCCCGTGCGAGCGCTGCGCCGCACGAACACGGGCACGAGCAGCCCTGCCTCGACCAGGCGCTCGAGACGCCAGCGCGCGACGCTGTGAGCGATCTGGAGGCCTGCAGCCACTTCGCCGGCCGTCGGAGCATCAGGCCGGCCACGGACGAAGAGCAGCGCCGCGCGCAGCGGCGGATCGCCGAGGGCGTCGAACCGGTCCATCGCGCGGCCACGGTACACGGCAGTGGTTTTTAGAGGCAACTTTCTTGTTTATAGAATCCCGGCCCGGAGAGGTCATCTAGAGGAAGGAACCCGCCATGAAGTGGGCGGCACTGATCAGTTGGATCATCACGGCAGGCGGCGGCTTCGTCTTGCTCTCGATCTGGATCGCGCGAGGGGGTATGCGCCAGCAGCGCGCAAGCGGCGAGAGGATCCGGCCGCCGCTGATCATTAGCCACTTCCTGCTCGCAGCCGCGGGCCTCGCCGTCTGGATCGTCTATCTCGCCAACGACAACGACACGTTGGCGTGGATCGCGTTTGGGGCGTTGCTCGTCGTCGCCGTGCTCGGGTTCACGATGTTCGGCGTCTGGCTGCGTCAGCGCCAGGCACGTGCGGGAACGGCCGAGGTGGCAACAGCCGACACGCCGGCCGAGCAGCATTTCCCGGTGCCGATCGTGGGGCTTCACGGCCTCCTCGCCACGACCACGCTCGTGCTGGTCCTGCTGACGGCCCTCGGCGTCGGCGAGAGCTGACGAGCCGAGCGCGGTCAGTAGGGGGCGACCGCGCTCGACTCACGTTGATGGCTACCGCTGAAATTTCAAGCTCCTTTCGGCAACTCTGTCTCCGCGGTCTGCTGCCGTCAGGAGCCGACGGTCCCCTCGGCGAGCAGGTCAGGTGGCGCGCCCTCGCAGACCTAGGCGCTTGCTTGCTTTGCCACGGGTTCTCCCGGGAACGTTTCTGGCCCAAGACGTTCCCACCGCGTGTCCCAAAGTCAAGCCGGGCGTGCACGATGCGCGGGAGAGACGAAACTCGTCGGTGCATTGGCGGTTCGTCCTCGCGCCGCTGCTCGTCGGAGGCTGCGGCGGCGACCAGGGCCCGAGCCTCACGACCGCCGTCGCGGAGGTCGTCTCGGCCGGAGTGCCGGGCGCGCTTGCGCTCGTCCGCGAGGGCGACCGCACGCGGACGGCCGCGGCCGGGCTCACAGACATCGATGCAGGCGTGAAACTTCGTGCAGGCGACCGCTTCCGAGTCGGCAGCGTCACGAAGACGTTCGTCGCGACGTTCGTCCTTCAGCTCGCCGCTGAGGGGCGCCTCCGGATCGACGACCCGGTCGCCCGCTGGTTGCCGGGCGGCTGCCGGACGGAGATCAGGAGCACTCGCGACGGCAGCCGGCAGGCCGTCGTCGTGGCGAACGCGTATCCGCTACCCCCTACCGCCGACGTCGCACTTCGCCGAGCGGCGGTCACAGCCTTTTGTGACTAGCGCTCGCTCGATCTCGGACACGACATGGTCGGCGTACGCGCGAACCTGAGGACGAATGTCGTCCCAGGAGTCCTTTACATCGCCGCGGTACGCCGCGCGAGCGAGCTCCAGTACCGCTCGGTGTTCCTCGGGAAGTCGCGGCAGCGCCCAGTCGGCGGCATCTTCTTTCGAGTACACCGCTTCGGTCGCGATTGCGCTCCAGATACGCGGCAGAGTGAGAACGACGTTCCGTGTGTCCCAGGGGAGGAACTCGTCGACCGTTCCGACGTCTCTCAGGATCGCGTCGATGTAGTCGCTGCGCGGAACCGGATCGAAGACCTGCGTCGGCGGCGGCCCGGCCAACGGCTTGTCGCCGAGCAGCACCATCGTCACGGCAGAAGCGAGGTCCCGGTTCGTGGTGTTGGTCCACGGCTCCAGCTCTCCGCTCTCGAATCGCTCCCGCCACAACTCGCTGTAATGGAAGTCGAACGTTGGTGGATACCGCCACGGCCGAATCTCCGACTCCATGACGATGTCGAGCTCGATCGGCCGGCGGGGTCGGAGCGACGCTCGCCTTCCCGAGAGAGACAGGAGAAGGTCGATCAGGCTCAGCTTCTCGTCGGCGGTGGTTCGTCGCCTGGAAACGACGAGGACATCGATGTCGCTGTCCGGCCTGAAGCCGCCGAGCAGTGCAGAACCGTGCAGGTACGCGCCCACGAGGTTGTCCCGCAAGACGTCCCGCACGCCCTCGAGGAGCAACTCGATCTGACTCTCTGTCGCTGCGGAGTCGCTGCGGAGGTCCTTGGGCGTGTCGGGATCAGTCGTTGGTTCGTGACTCAAGGACTCGATCCTCGACACTTACTCATCGGCCATCGCCAGCAGCTTCGTAACCGTCGTCCAGTTCCGAGCCGTCGCGGTCACTCCGAGACCCCGCCCCGCCAGTCGCGCCCACAGCCGCGATCGCGCCACGCCCGCGGGGTGCCACGCGTAGAGCTCCCGTCCGACGGCGACCAGCCGCTCGGGCTCGACGGCGAGCTCAGCGAGCTCGCGCAGCCTGTCCTCGCCGAGCTCCTCTGACAGGAAGCTCACTTGGTACCGCTTCGGATCGACCGCAACGTCGCCGAGCGGGTTCCGCTCGACGACCTCAGCGAGCTCGTCGCGCGTGCGAACGACGACGGCGACCTCGAGCCCGAACCCGTCGGCGACGAGCCGCCCGCACTGACGCGCAAGCTCGTCAGGCGACAGGTCGGACGAGAGCATCACGTTGCCGCTCTGTACGTACGTGCGCACCTCGCCGAACCCCTTAGCGCTGAGCAGCCCGCGCAGTGCGGGCATCGCTATCCGATTGTGAGAACCCACATTTACACCACGCAGGAAGACGATCTGCTGCATGCGCACATGATCTAGAGTGCGCCGGTCCGTGGCACCGGAACGGCCGCAGATCGAGAAGCCCGAGGGCGACATCCCCTTCGAGTTGGGCGTCGAAGACATGGTCGTCGGCGACGGAGCCGAAGCGACGAAGGGCAAGAAAGTGACGGTGCACTACGTCGGAGTGGCGTTTTCCACGGGCGAGGAGTTCGACGCGTCGTGGAATCGCGGTCAGCCCTTCGAGTTCAAGCTCGGCAAGGGCCAGGTCATCCCCGGCTGGGATCTCGGCGTGGAGGGCATGAAGGTCGGCGGGCGCCGAAAGCTCACGATCCCGTCGGCGATGGCCTACGGCCCACGTGGCGCAGGCGGCGTGATCAAGCCGCACGAGCCGCTGGTATTCGTGGTCGATCTGCTAGCCGTGGACTGATCCTCCGGCTCAGCGGCGATGAGTTCCTGGGCTTCCGCGAGTCTAAATTCGAACACATCTCAATAACCAAGGAGGCGGTTCGGTGACACAGGCACGGGAGGGCGACCGGACGCTCGCCGGGAAATGTCAGTGCGGCGCAGTTCGCTACGCGGTCCTAGATGCGTTCCGCTACGCGGCGAACTGCCACTGCTCGGGATGCCGAGCGGCGACCGGATCGGCCTTCAAGGCCTTTGCCGGCATCGAGCGAGAGAAGCTCGAGATCACGGACGGGCTCGACGACCTCTTCGTCATCGGAGACGACGACGCGAACGACACACGCTGCGCGGCGTGTGGCTCCTTGCTCTTCTCCGTGGTGCGCGACGGCATGTTCGTGCACGTCGCCATGGGGTCGCTGGTGGATGCTCCCACCATCCGACCGACAGAGCACATATTTGTCGGCTCCAAAGCGGCGTGGTTTGACATCACCGACGACTTGCCGCAATTCGACGAACTTTCGGTCTAGTGGCTTCGTGGCCGACCGGTATCGGTGCGATCACGCTGTTCGTCACAGCTTCAGCGATCCCGGCGGCCACATCTGGGAGATCGCGCACTAGCCTGCAAGCCGTGAACGAGCAGACGCGTGCCGTCGTACTCGTCGAAGGGATCAGCGACCGGGTCGCGCTAGAGACGCTCGCCCAGCGGCGTGGCCGGGACCTCGAGGCCGAGGGCATCTCCGTCGTCCCGATCGGCGGCGCGCAGGCCGTCGGACGCTTCCTGAGCGAGCTCGGCCCTCAGGGGCGCAACCTGAGGCTGGCCGGCCTCTGCGACGCGGGCGAGGAGCGCGACTTCCGCCGCGGTCTCGAGCGTGCCGGCCTCGGGTCCCCCGTCACGCGCACCGAAATGGAACGCCTCGGCTTCTACGTGTGCGTCGCAGACCTGGAGGACGAGCTGATCCGCGCCCTCGGCGCCGCTGCCGTCGAGCAGATCCTTGACGATCAGCGCGAGCTTCGATCGTTCCGCACCTACCAGAAGCAGCCTGCGCACCAACGACGGACGAAGGAGCAGCAGCTTCATGGGTTCATGTGGAATCGGAAGATCCGCTACGCGCGTCTGCTTGTCGACGCGCTTGATCTCACCAGAGTGCCCCGGCCGCTCGATCTCGTACTCGCTCACGTGTGATGAACTCGACGAGGAGCGGCCAGTAGCGATCGGGGGCGTCCTTCCAGGGAGTTCGCCAACGCAGACCAGCGTCGGACAGTCGATGGTGGTCAACTGGTCGAGAACGTCGAATCCGCCGGCGCGTAGCGCCGGCCGGCGGCGAACCACGACGCCGGCGCCTGATCCCTCATCCGAGGGTTTGACGCGTGATCCCCCCAAGAGGGGATGAGATACATGCGGATGTCGCGCTTCGTGAGACCACGCTCGTTTTCGCGAGCGGCGGCGTTGTAACTGCGGATAAAGGGGTGCGGCCTTGTACAAGATGTTGATGCGGGTCTTCGCCGTCGGTGCGTGCGTGCTGGTGCTCGCGGCGACTGCGGCGACGACGGCCATCGCTGACGATGGAACGGCCGGTGATGATGCACAGCTTCTCGATGTCTCCAAGCAAGTGGCGGGGATCGAGAAAAAGATGAACGACCTGCTTGCTCATGGGCAGTGGGCGAGGGCCGGAAAGCTTCTTTCGGGCGCCGACTGCTGGTACGGCGATCCTTCGCCATTCTTTGCGGCCTGGGGTGACACCGCCAGGTACGCGCTGGCCCCCGAGGGCGATCTCTCGACGACCGAAGGCTGGACGCTGAACAAGCAGGCGACCGTTGTCGGAGTGGCTGATCCGTTCAGCGGCGCTGTGCAGTCGCTGCAGTTGGCCAAGGGTGCGGAGGCGGCTACGCCTGCCATGTGCGTGAACCTTGACAACCCGACGATCCGCTTCTTCGTCAGGGATATCGGTGGTAACGAAAAGTCCCGCCTCAAGGTCGACGTGCTCTACGAGGACTTCGGCGGCCACGTCAAGCACCTGGCGATTGCGAAGCTGAAGGCTGGGGGCGAATGGCAGCCCTCCGTGATCCTGCCGATGTACATGAACATGCTCGCACTCGCAGCTCCTAACGGCCTGACCGCCGTTGCGTTCCGGTTCAAGGCTGAGGGGCTCCAGAAGGACGAGGCCCTCTCGATCTCGAGCCTCTACGTTGACCCGTTCAGCAGCCGCTAGCAGCCGGCACGCAATGGACATCGAGGCGGGAGGGGCGGGCGCAACCAGCCCCTCCCGCGTTGATCGCGTCGCTTCACCGCGCGGCGAAAACTGCCGATACCGATCGTCGTGAGCACCTCATCAGCGGCAGTTGATCTCCAGACGGAATTGGTGGCGGCCTCGCGCGAGCGTGTCGCTTCGCGGTTGTCTCAGCGCGAGCTGCTGACCCACGGCTCGAGCGCCTTCTTGTTCGTGATTGTTGCAGCCAGCCTTGCGGTGCGTGACGCGCCGTCAGGCCATGGCGCATGGCTACTGGCCCCGCTGTTCGTCGCCGCCATTGCACTCGCCTCGCGTGTCGAGCTGGAAGTCGGAAGCGGGTTCGCGTCGCCCGTCGAGCTCGTGGCAATCCCAATGCTGCTCGCCCTACCGGCTGGACAGGTTCCGGCGGCAGTAGCGCTCGGTCTTGTATTCGGCCAGCTCCCGAGCTATGCCCGTGGAAGAGTTCCGACCGAACGAAGCGCTGGACTCGCGCTAGAGCTGGAGGGGGGCCGGTCACCCGGCCCCCCTCCATGTCGGTCTCGCGCACGCCATCGGCTGGGCCATGCGATGCAAGGCGGCGATCACCGCCAGAGGAGGCCAGCTCGGATGGTTGCGGCGGATCAGCGCGGCCGCGCCGATGGTTGCGTGGACGTAGCGGTTGCCCCCACTGGCAGATGTTGAGCGGATCCGGTCCGACCGTTCCGGCCGGCGGATGGGACAACGCGTCGCAGCCCGCGATCGCGTCCTCCGGCAGGATCATCCCCTTCCCCAGTCGTTGGAGGAAAGACCGTATCGCGGTGCTACGCCAAGTGGAAGTACAGCGCGTGCAGCAGCTCGACGGCGGGGTTTGAGGTGTGCACCTGCACGTCCGAGGGCACGTCGAGGAGCGCTTCCGAGTAGTTGAAGATGATGCGGACGCCCGCATCGACGAGGTCGTTCGCCACTTTCTGCGCACCGTCGGCCGGGACCGCGACGACGCCCACGATGATGTTCTTGTCGCGGACGAGCTGGCGTATCTTCCCGTAGTCGCTGACGTCCAGCTGGCCGATCGGGCGACCGACCTTGTCCGGGTCGATGTCGAAGATCGCGGCGATGTTGATCCCGTGCTCGGCGAAGATCGGCGAGCTCGCGATCGCCTGGCCCAGGCGTCCCGCGCCGACGAGCGCGATGTTGTGCTGCCCCTGTGTGCGGAGGATTTTCCGGATCTCGCCGAGCAGCGAGTCGATGTTGTAGCCGACGCCGCGCTTGCCGAACTTGCCGAACTGCGAGAGGTCGCGGCGGATCTGCGTCGCGTTGATGTTCGTGTAGTCGGAGATCTCCTGCGAGGAGATCCGGTCCTTGCCCATCTTCTTCGCCTGCGTCAGGACCTGCAGGTAGCGCGAGAGCCGAGCCGCGACGCCGACGGTGAGCCGATCAGCCACCTGTTCTCCGAGGTCGACTTTGTAACACCGCGAGCCATTCTGCCAGCCGCTTGATTCCGCCCGTCCGGGGAACCGTCAGGCCGGACTTTGTGCAAGCTTGCGCCGGAGCGCAGCGGGCTCCACGAAGTAGACGAACGCTCGCTCGCCGCCGATCTCGATCACGGGCAGCCACTCGCGATACCGGGCCTCGAGCTCGGGATCGCCCGTGATATCGACCTCGTCGAACGCGTCGCCGAGGTCCGCCGCGAGCACCGCGCGGGCCCTCTCGCAGAGGTGGCACCCCTCCGCGTGGAAGAAGACGACCTGTGGACGACTCGTCACGCTTCCCAAACAGTGCCTGGCACTGTTAGCTCACAGTGCCTGGCACCGGTGCTGTCGCTTTAGGGATAGATCCCGCGGGTCACGGTCGCTTCGGACACGCGCTCGACGGCCACGCCGTATGCGGCCAGGCGCATCGACGTGTCTCGCGACTCGTACTGCGCCCACGTCTCGTTGAACGCGCGCGTGATGATGTCGTTCAGCTTCGAGTTGACCTCGTCCTCCTTCCAGAAGAACTCCTGGAGGCCCTGCACCCACTCGAAGTACGAGACGATCACGCCGCCGGCGTTCGCGAGGATGTCCGGGAGGATCATCACGCCCTTCTGTTCGAGGATCTCGTCGGCGGCCGGAGTGACCGGGCCGTTCGCGCCCTCGACAATGACCTTCGCCTTGATCCGGTCCGCGTTCGACTCGGTGATCACCTGCTCGAGCGCGCACGGCGCGAGCACGTCGACGTCGAGCAGCAGCAGATCGTCGTTCGAGATCGGCTCCGTTCCCGGAAAGCCGCCAAGTGATCCCGTATCGCGCTTGTGCGCGAACGCCGCCGCGACGTCGATCCCGTCCGGGCTGTAGATGCCGCCTGCGGAATCCGAGAGCGCGACGACCTTCGCGCCGTCTTCCGCGAGGAACTTCGCCAGGTACGAGCCGACGTTGCCGAAGCCCTGAACGGCGATGCGAGCGCCGCGCACGTCGAGGCGCTTCTTGCGCGCGGCCGCACGCAGGACGTAGAGCGCGCCGCGTGCGGTCGCCTCTTCGCGCCCGAGCGAGCCCCCGATCGCGAGCGGCTTTCCGGTCACGACGCCCAGCACTGAGTGGCCCTTGTTCATCGAGTACGTGTCGAAGATCCAGGCCATCACACGTGCGTCGGTGCCGACGTCCGGAGCCGGAATGTCCTTCTCGGGGCCGATCTCGTTGATGATCTCGCTCGTGTAGCGGCGGGTCATGCGCTCGAGCTCGCGTCGCGACATCGTCTTCGGGTTGCAGACGACGCCGCCCTTCGCGCCGCCGAACGGGATGTTCGCGAGCGCGCACTTCCAGGTCATCCACATCGCAAGCGCCTTGACTTCGTCGACCGTGACGTCCGGGTGGTAGCGGATCCCGCCCTTCGACGGGCCACGCGCAACGTTGTGCGTGACGCGGTAGCCCATGAAGACATGCGTGGAGCCGTCGTCCATCTGCACCGGAACGGAGACCTCCACGGCCTTCTTGCACTGGGACAGGACGGTGATCAGGTTCGGGTCGATGCCGAAGGCCTCACCGACGCGCCGGATCTGCAGGCGCGCGATCTCGAAAGGGTTCTCGCGGAGGTGTGAGGCCGGCGCTTCCTGAAGGCTCGTCAAGGTGCCGCTCCTTTTTTCGCCTGCAAACGGCCGGGTCGGAGTGTATCCCGCTCAGCGAATGCGAAAACGGACGACAGTCCGGCTGGGGGGTCCGCCCTGCTCCGTCGGCCAGGCCGTGAGCCGGAGCCTGTACACGCCCCGTGCCAACAGATCGCCCTCCGGGTCGCGGCCGGTGATCCCGATCGCGACGTGACCCGGAATCAGGTCCCGCAGTCGCGCCAGTAGCCCGATCCGCTCGCCGCTCGCGCGCAGCAGCTCGACGTCGAGCCGGCGGACGGGACGGATCTCGTCGCCCATCGGCGACCTGAGTACCTTGCCCGCGCGCAACGTGAGGAGCGCGGGCCGAACATCCGACGGCTTGAACGCGCGCTGCGACAGCTGAACGGCGCCGAGCAGGCCCGTGCTCGGGCCGCCGAACGTGATCGCCCACGGGATCCGGATCGATCCGCTTCCCGGCGCGCGCACGACGACGACACCCTCCGCGGGCCGATCTCCGACAGGCTCGATGTTCGCAAGCGCCGTGATCTTCACCCTGCGGCTGCGCCCGGGTCTGAGCGCGAATCGGTCCGGCTTCAACGAGAAGGAAACGTCCGCTGCACCTTGGCGGAGCTGAACGACTCCGAGCGAGACCTTCAGCGGCCGCGTCGAGACGTTGCGGACTGTGACGGCAGTCGTTGTCTGCCACGCAACCTTGTCGGCCCGCCCGAGTGCGAGCGCAATCGGGTTCGCCGCGAGCTCACCAGCCGCCGACGCGCCGACGTCGAGCAGTCCAGACCCCTGCACGGCGAGCGATCCGGCAGCGAGCCGGCGCGCCGAGTTCGCGAGCAGACTCCGCAGCGCGCGCGCGTCGAGCGACGGTCGCGCTTGTGCGAGCAGCGCAGCCGCGCCGCCCACGACCGCGGCGGCGGCGCTCGAGCCGTTGACCGTCCCGAACCGCGACGTGCCGTCGTCGTTCGAGCCCGGCTCGGACGTCGCGACCCCCACGCCTTGGGCGACGAGATCGGGCTTGATCCGGCCGTCGAACGCGAGGCCGCCCGACGAGAACGCCGCAACGCGGCGCAGCCCGGGATTCGCGCGCACGTGGAGGGCGCCGATCGAGACGGCCGCGTCCGCGCCTTTGCGCAGCGCTTGGATCGCGCGCAGCGCAGACTCGCGCGGCACGCCGACGACGGGAACAGGAACGTCCTCGTCGAGTCCGAGCGAGCCGCTCGGCACGGGGCCGGCGCCGTACAGCACCACTGCGCCGGCGCCGGCGCGCGCAGCGTTTTCGACCGCGTCCTGGGGTGACTCGCCGCCGGGGATCAGTGCGGCCTTGCCCGCCACGAGACTGAAGCCCTTGCCGTCGAAGAAGGATTCGATCGAGGCAGCCGTACGGTGCGGGATCGAACGCCCTGCGAGCGGCGCCGCGAGCGGGAGGCTGAGCTGCGCGCCGGGCCGCACAGCCCCGCCGAGCGGGACGCGGCTCTCGAACGCGAGCCGCAGGCCCGCACGCACCGTGACGCGCACGTCGCGCGCGCGACGGCGCAGGTCCACCGCACCCACGGTGAGAGCAGAGGGTGCCGCTCCGGGTCCGGCCACGCTCCCGAAGTCGCGAAGCGACGCGCGCGAGGCGCCGACCCCGTCGTTTCCTACCGGCGCGATCACGAGCGTGTCGAGCTTCAGCGTCCCCGCGACCGCCTTCGCGAGGGGGCCGTCCGCGAACGCCGAATACGGCTCCGCGACGCCGACCACCGCGATGCGCGCGGCGTCGTGCGCGACGCCATCGCCGTTCGGGTCGACCGCGCGCTCGAGCCCAGCGAGGATCTGGTCGGTGCGCGCGAAGACCGCGTAGCGCCCGGAGGCGGCGCGCTGCCACCCCGCGACCCGGATCGGCAGCACCCACGCACCCGTCGCAATGCCGGAGAGGTCGGCGGGGCCGCTCGCGCCGACGACGATCCCTGCGAGCTCCGTACCGTGCCGCTCGAGCTCGGCGGAATTGTCGGGGCGCGGCGCCGCAAGCGCGAGCTCGCTGCCGCCGACGACGTCGACGCCGTCCCTGATCCTGCCGCGGAGATACGGCTGCGCCCGGTCCACGCCGGTGTCGAGCAGTGCGACGGTGACACCGCGGCCGTCGAAGCCGGGCAGCGTGACGTCGAGCCGGTGTCCACTCCCCGGCCGGAAGTCGCGCTCGGAGAGGAGCCGCGAGGAGACGGAGGCCGGGTAGGCGGCGCGCACGGGATAGACGCCCTGCACCTCGTCGAGCCGCTCGAGGATCGCGACCGCGCGCGGGTCGAGCGCCGCCGAGAATCCTGCCAGCACGCGCTCGAAGGTGTAGTCCGGCGTCACGGACAATCCCTGGACGCCGAGCTTCGAGAGCACGAGCTGCTCGGCAGCCCGCGCCTGCGCGACCCAGCGGCGCTGATCGCCGTCAGCCGCCACCCCGCCCGCGGCGGCGACGCGCTCGGCGAGCGACGGCGTGCGCAGGACGACGATCATCCGCTGCCCGATCGCGACGCGCGGCCGCGCTGCGCCGGCGAGGCCGGCCCAGGAGACCGCGCTCGCGTCGGCGGGCCGGGCGGAGCCCGAAGGTCCCCCAGCCGCGACGAGGACGAGCGTGATCGCGAGCGTGACGAGCGTGAGCGGCCAGGTGTGCTCAGGCCGCGGAGGCGTACGCATCAAGGGCAAGGTAACGAGGATAGGCGAGCGGCTCGACGAACCGGGCCGCCGACGCGATCATCGCCGCATTGTCCGTGCAAAGTGCGAGCGGCGCCAGCGCCGCCCCAGGAAGCGAGGCGCGGAGCTCCGAGTTCGCCGCGACGCCGCCGACGACGGCGAGCCGCTCGGCGCCGGCCTGCTCGGCCCGCTCCACGAGGGCGCGGACGAGCGCGCGCTGGTAGCTCGCGGCAAGGTCGGCGCGGCGGCGCTCGAGCTCGCCGGGCTCGAGCTTCCGCACCGCGTAGAGGAGCGCGGTCTTCACGCCCGAGAACGAGAAGTCCAGCCCGGGCACGCGCGCGACCGGGAACTCGAACGCCTCCGGATCGCCCTCGCGCGCGAGCCGGTCGAGCTCGACCCCGCCTGGGTAGCCGAGTCCGAGCAGCCGGGCGCCCTTGTCGAAGGCCTCGCCGACCGCGTCGTCGATCGTGCGGCCGAGCACCTCGAAGGAGCCGGGCTCGCGCACGTCGAGCAGCATCGTGTGACCGCCGCTCGCGAGCAGGCAGACGAACGGCGGCTCGACGGGCTCGGGCTGCAAGTAGAGCGAGGCGACGTGCCCCTGCAGGTGATCGACGGGCGCGAGCGGGGTCCGGTGAACCCACGCGAGCGCCTTCGCCGCGGATAGCCCGACGAGCAGCGCGCCGACGAGCCCCGGCCCACGCGTCACGCCGATGAGCTCGACGTCCTCGAGCTTCGCGTCCGCCCCACTCAACGCCTCGCGCACGACCGGCGCGACGAGCTCCAAGTGGCGGCGCGAGGCGATTTCGGGCACCACGCCGCCGAACTTGGCGTGTAGCTCGGCCTGTGAGGAGACGACGTTGGAGAGGATCTCGCCGTCGCGCGTGACGACCGCAGCAGCCGTTTCATCGCAGGACGTCTCGATCCCGAGGATCACGCCACTGCCTGAGGCTGCGGGTCCTTCCACATGATGAGCGCGTCCTCACGGTTGTCCGTGTAATAGCCGCGGCGGATGCCGCGCTGCTGGAACCCCAGCCGCTCGTAGAGCTTGATCGCCGCGGCGTTCGAGACGCGCACCTCGAGCGTGTAACCGCGCCGCCCGTCGCCGGCGGTGAGCTCGAACAACCGGCGCAACATCGCGGTGCCGACACCGCCGCGGCGGAGCTCGGGCGACACGGCGATGTTCATCACGTGCCACGCGTCGACGTAACGCGAAACGATCAGATAGCCGACGAGCTTGTTCGTGTCGTCGTCGAAGGCGCCGAGGCAGATCGAAGACGACTTCGAGAGCTCGCCCGCGAACATCGAGCGCGACCACGGCGTCGCGTACGAGTCGCGTTCGATCCGCTCGATCGCGGGCAGGTCGCGAAGCTGGAGCGCGCGGATCACCGGAGCGACTTCAGCGCGTCGGGAACTCGCAGGTAAATCGGCTCGACGCGCTCAGCCGGCCCGAAGTCTTCCGCGAGCTGGACGTGCAGTCGCGCCCACGGCACGTGCGCGTCGTCGGCGTCCGGCGGGATCTCCGCGCCGTGCTCCTCGAAGATGACGCGGTGGCGCACGGCGCCGTCCCCGACGAGGCGCCTCCCGCGGACGTCGAGCGCCTCGGGCGCAGTCACGCGTAGCTCGCCCTCGAGGACGAACACCTCGCCGCGCCGCGCGTCGATCACGGGCAGCGCCCCGGGCGCGCCCGCGGCGAGCGCGGCGAGCGTCGCGACGCCTGCGACCGGAACGTCGAGCGCGAGCGCGAGTCCGCGCGCAACCGCGAGTCCCATCCGCAGACCGGTGAAGCTGCCCGGTCCGGTGCCCACGACGAGCCCTTCGAGCTGCGCCGCGCGCGCGCCGCCGCGGCGCAGCAGCGCGTCGACGTCCTCGAGCACGCTGACCGGCCGCGAGCGCAGCTCGCCCAGGACCTCGCCGTCCCAGACGAGCGCACTCGTGGCGACATCGGTTGCGGTGTCGAACGCCAGCGTCAGCAAAAAGCCTCCCTGAGCAGGGCTTCTTCCTCCACCTCGAGCTCGATCATCCTGCGATTCTCGTCAATGTGGAGCAAGCGGACGCGAACACGAGGCGCGGGCAGCGCGTCCTCGCCCGCCTCGGGCCACTCGACGAAGGCGATCGCGTCATCGAAGTACGGCTCCAGGTCCCCCCACTCGGCCGCCGACACACCGCTGAAGCGGTAGAGGTCGAGGTGCGTGACGCCGTCGTAGCGGTGGCCGATCGTGAACGTCGGGCTCGTCACTGGTTGCGTCACCCCGAGCGCCCGGCAGGCCCCGCGCACGAACGTGGTCTTGCCCGAGCCGAGCTCGCCCGAGACGGTGACGACGTCGCCCGGCCGGAGCACGCGCGCGACCTTCCCGGCGATCGTCTCGGTCTCCTCCGGTGAGGAGCTTTCGAGTTGCACGACTCGAAGTTTCTAGAAGAGCCCGAGCTGAACGGTGGGCTCCGGCTCCGGAGCGAGTGCGAGCGTGGGCTTCGGCGCCTCGTCCACACCCAGCAGCTCGGGAATCCGCCGGAAGTCCTCTTCGAGCACCTTCAGCATCGCGGGTGTGTACAGCGCGGCGGCCGGATGGTAGAGCGGGTAGAGGAGCACGCGGTTGCCGCCGACCGCGGTCCATTGCTCCTGCCCATGTACGCGCGTGATCCCGGTCGGCTTGCCGCTCAAGAGCTTCGTGGCGAAGTTGCCCAAGGTGGCAACGAGCTTCGGCTGGATCAACTCGAGCTGTCTGAAGAGATGCGGCTCGCAGGACTCGATCTCGTCGGGCTGCGGATCGCGGTTCCCCGGAGGGCGGCATTTCAGGACATTGCAGATGTAGACATCGCCTCGGTGCAACCCGATGCCTTCGAGCAGCTTCTCGAGCAGCTTCCCGGCCTGGCCGACGAACGGGAAGCCCTGCTGGTCCTCGTGGAAGCCGGGCGCCTCGCCGACGAACATCAGGTCGGCGTCGGGGTTGCCCGAGCCGAAGACGACCTGGGTGCGTCCTTGCGCCAGGCGGCAGCGCGTGCACGCGGACACCGCCTGCTCGAACGCGGCGAGCCGCTGGGCCCGGTCGACGACCTCGGTGGCGGCAGCCATCGAGAGCGGAGTCTAGGGAGCCTTCCGGACGGCCGCTACACTGCATCTGCCCGGTATCCCTTCGGAACTGGAGCCAGTTGATCGAGACAGTTCAGGTCGTCGGCGCGTCCGGACGCGTCGGCTCGGCGGTTGCCGCGCGCCTGCGGGAGCGTGGGATCGCGCCCGTCGACGGGCCCGCGGAGCTCGTCCTCCTTTGCGTGCCCGATTCCGCGATCGCCGAGGTGGCGCGCGGGATCGAGCCGGGGCCGTGGATCGGCCACACGAGCGGCGCAACGCCCCTCGCGGCACTCGACCCGCACGAGCGGCGCTTCGGGCTCCATCCGCTGCAGACGTTTACGAAGCGCCGCGGCCCCGAGCAGCTCGACGGCGCGTACGCGGCGGTGAGCGGCGAGAGCACCGACCCGCTCCGCGTGGGCGAATGGCTCGCGCGGCTGCTCGGGCTCGAGCCGTTCGCGCTCGGCGACGAGGCTCGGCCGCTCTACCACGCCGGTGCGGCGATCGCGTCCAACTATCTCGTCACGCTGCACCGCGTCGCGTCCGAGCTCTTCACCGCGGCCGGTGCGCCGCCCGAGGCGCTCGTACCGCTCATGTGCCGGACGATCGAGAACGGCTTCGAGCTGACCGGGCCGATCGAGCGCGGCGACTGGGAGACCGTCGAGCGCCACCGTGAGGCGATCCGAGCCGCCCGACCCGAGCTCGAGCCGCTTTACGACGTGCTCGCCGAGGCGACTGCGCGATGAAGATCGTCCGGACGATCGCGGAGCTGCGCGCAACGCGGCGCACGGGCGCCGTCGGCCTCGTGCCGACGATGGGCGCGTACCACGAGGGCCACCTCGCGCTCATCCGCGCCGCGCGCGCGGAGTGTGACGTCGTCGTTGCGTCGCTGTTCGTGAACCCGGCGCAGTTCGACGATGCGCGCGACCTCGACGCGTATCCGCGCGACGAGGAGCGCGACGCGCGGTTCGCGAAAGGCGCAGGCGTCGACATCCTCTTCGCGCCGACCGCGGACGAGCTCTACCCGCCGGGGTTCCAGACCTGGGTCGAGGTCGAGGAGCTCAGCGCGAAGCTCGAGGGCGAGCACCGGCCCGGCCACTTTCGCGGCGTCGCGACCGTGTGCCTGAAGCTCTTCAACATCGTCCACCCGCAGCGCGCGTACTTCGGGCAGAAGGACGCGCAGCAGGTCGCGGTGCTGAAGCGGATGATCCGTGACCTCGACCTGGAGCTCGAGCTCCGCGTCGTGCCAACCGTGCGCGACGAGGACGGTCTCGCGCTCTCGTCGCGCAACGCGCGCCTGTCCTCAGACGAGCGCGAGCTCGCTTTGGCGCTCCCGCGGGCGCTGGCGACGAAGGATCCGGTCCGCGCGCGCGAGCTGCTGAACGGCGTCGAGGTCGACTATCTCGAGGTCGCGGAGTTCGAGCCGAAAGTTCTCGCCGCCGCAGTCCGCGTAGGCGGCACACGTCTGATCGACAACGTCGTCCTGGAAGGAGAGACATGAGCACACCTGCACCGCGGTATGCGTCCTGGACCCACGGCAAGCTGCCCCTCCCCGAGCTCGCCGAGCTGAAGCGGCGGGGAGAGAAGATCGTCATGGTCACCGCCTACGACGCGCCGAGCGCTCGGCTCGCGGACGCTGCGGGCGTCGAGCTGATTCTCGTCGGCGACTCCGCTGCGATGGTCATGCTTGGCCACGATTCGACGGTGCCCGCGTCGATGGAGGAGATGCTAATGCTGACGCGCGCCGCGACGCGCGGAGCCAAGCGGCCGATCGTGGTCGCCGACCTGCCCTTCGGCTCGTTTCAGGTCTCCGACGAGGTGGCGCTCGAGAACGCGATCCGGTTCGTCAAGGAGGCGGGCGCCGACGCGGTCAAGCTCGAGGGCGCGGGGCCATCGCTCTCGCGCGTGCACGCGATCGTCGGCGCCGGCATCCCGGTCATGGGGCACATCGGGCTGACGCCGCAGTCCGCGACGGCGCTCGGAGGGTTCAAGGCGCAGGGCCGCACGGCCGAACAGGCGAACCGCCTCGTCGAGGACGCGCTCGCACTCGAGGCCGCGGGCTGTTTCTCGCTCGTGCTCGAGGCGGTCCCCGCAGCCGTCGCAGCCGAGGTCACGCGCCGGCTCGCGATCCCGACGATCGGCATCGGCGCCGGGCGTGAGTGCGACGGGCAGGTGCTCGTCTGGCACGACCTGCTTGGCCTGTACGAGGGTCGCGCGCCGCGCTTCGTCAAGCGCTACGCGGATCTCGGGACCGAGATCCGCCGGGCGCTCGAGTCGTACGCCGAGGACGTGCGGACGGGCCGTTTCCCGGAGGACCAGCACACGTACGCGATGCCCGAGGAGGAGCTCGGCGCGTTCCTAGAGCCGTCGCGACCAGTCAACCGCGTCGACCAATCGTCGCAGACGGCACCGCAAGCGGCGCCTTAGAGCCGTCGCGACCAGTCAATCGCGTCGACCGGTCGTCGCAGACGGGCGGGCAAAGCCCGCACGTCCTGAAGACGGCACCGCAAGCGGCGCCTTAGAGCCGTCGCGACCAATCAATCGCGTCGACCGATCGTCGCAGACGGACGCGCGGGCAAAGCCCGCACGTCCTGAAGACGGCACCGCAAGCGGCGCCTTAGACGAGCCCGTACGCGCGAGCGAGCGCTAGCGCGGGGACTACGAGCGCGGGCAGCGACGCGAGTAGAGCCCGGCCCCAGGACCAGCCTTCGACCGTACGAAGGCCGAGTACGAGCAACCCCGCGCACCAGGCGAGCGCGACGTATTCGATCGCCTCGAAGACGTGGGCACCCGCGCCGGTATCGGAGCCGCCGGTCCGGAACGTGTCCTCGCCGTAGACAGCGAGCCGCACGGGCCACGCGATCAGGGAGAACGCGAGCGGGACGCACGCAAACGCGAGCACGTGTCTCGCGCGGCGATAGCTGAGCGACGAGCCGGCCGCACGTGCGCCCGCGTACAGGAGGAAGCCGAGCGCGAAGTACGCGGCGACGCCGTAGATCCCGCCGGCCACGAACGCCCAGACCGCGAGCGCGACGCCGTCGATCGCGAAGTCGTCGAGGATCCGCGAGGCGAGGTCGGTCGAGAGCACGCCAGCGATCCCGGCGAGGAAGATCAGCGCGAGGATCGGCTCCTCGCGGGCCTCGAGGTCGCTCTCGTCGTCGGAGTGCAGCGCGGCGAACACGGCGCGGGGCCGCTGGAGAACGAGGAGCGTGCGCAGCCACCAGTCCCGCTCGGCCATGCCGCGACCGTACTCGGGCGAAACGTATGGCACGACGTATGGTATCCTGCGGCCGTGCAGAAGACCACGATCTACTTGCCCGACGACCTCAAGCGGCGGATCCAGGAGACGGCCGCCCAGCGTGGGACGTCAGAAGCCGAGGTGATCCGCGATGCGCTGCGCGAGTACACCGTCCGACCGAAGCCTCGTGCACCTCTCTTCAGCGCCGAGCCAATTGTCGACTACGACGAGGCGCTCGAAGGCTTCGGCGAGTGATCTTGATCGACACGAGCGGGCTCTTCGCTGCGCTCAATGTTCGCGAGCCTGATCATCAAGCGGCGCAAGAGGCCCTTCTGCGGGACGAATGGCCGCTCATCCTCTCGCCCTTCGTCCTGGCGGAGCTCGATTACCTGGTCAGGAAGCGCGCTGGCCGGAAAGCGGCGCTCGACGTGCTAACTGACGTCGGGGATGGACTCTACGAGCTTGCGCCGATGGACACCCGCGACGTCGCAGCGGCGCGCGACGTGATCGCCCGCTATGCAGACCTCGATCTGGGCCTCGCTGATGCCTCCGTGGTCGTGCTCGCCGACCGCTACGGCACTGAGCGAGTTCTCACTCTCGACCAGCGGCACTTTCGCGTGGTACGAACGCCGGCCGGTCGGCCGTTCACGCTGTTGCCCGCAGACGTCTAGAGCGTCGGAAACCGCACCGGGTCGTTCACGCTCGTGAGCCGGTAGGAGAACTGGATGTCCATTGTGCGGCCCTCGGCTTTCGCGGTCAGCGAGATCAGCCCGCCGATCAGCAGGTGCGAGCGGTCGGAGACGAACAGCGTCGCGCGGACGTCGCCGAGCGTGTGGCCAATCTTGCTCGTGTCGACATTGGAGCCCGTCAGCGACCCGAGACCCGAAAGCTTCGCGAGCGAGCGCACTACACAGGCTGTGTCGATCGTGCCCGCGATGCGCGACGCGGGCTCGCCGTTCAGGTTGCGCCCTTCCTCGACGTCGACCTTCTTGACGCACGAGACGAGGTCGAGCGAGGCGAGCGAGCCCCACGCCTGTGTCTGCGTGGAGAGGTCGCTGGGCACGGGGAGCGCCTGCGTGCGACCGCCCATCGTCAGCGTCAGCCGGTTGCCCCGCTTGACCATCAGCATCAGGTCGCCGCTCATGCCGAGCTGCGCGGGCAGTCCTTCCGGGCGCATGCGCAGGTACTGGTCGCCGGCGCGCTTGCCCTTCATCAGCGCGCCGCCCTCCATCGAGAGCTGGAACTTCTGGCCTTCGCCGGTGAACGCCATCGTCGCGACGTAGGTCGCGGACTTCACGTTTGCGTTAGCGGCCTGCGCCTGCTGGAGGAGTTCCTGCGCGCGCTGCCCATCCGGTCCGGCTGCGCAGCCGGCCAGGAGCAGGGTCACGAGGAGGAGCTTCGCGAGCCGCATCGGCTCAGTGATCGGACGCGGTTTCCGGTCGCTCGATCCCGTTCGAGGGATCCTCAGGAGGCCGTGGGCCGGGTCCACGGGCCCGGAGGCGTCAGCAGCGATTCCGCGCGCAGATAGGCGAGCCCGACGAGGGGCGCATCCGTGATCCGCTCGTAGAGGACGTAGCGGGGGCGCCACCAGGGCCCGAACTTGGCGCTGAACGATCGCAGCCGCTCGAGCTGGAAGAGCGCGTCCAGGCGCAGGAGCGTCCAGCGGGCGGCGCGCAACGGCGGGCCTGCCGTCTCGGCGGCAAGCACGTCGGCGAAGACGCAGAAGTTCAGTGACAGCTCGTTCGCACCGCGCGCACCGGCCCAGAGGAGCGTTTCCGCGATCAGGTACTCCATCAGGCCGTTGACGGTGCCCCGTCGACGCCGCATCGAGCTCAGCGAGTAGCCGTGCTCCGTCGGAACGAGGTGCAGGAAGCCGTCGGGGCTGTTTCCCGCCTCGGCGATCGCGAGCACGGTTCCCGGCGCGAACAGGTCGTCGAGCGCCATCGTGAAACCACGCTCCGGCCAGCGTCCCCTTGCTTCCGACGCGAGCGCCGCGATCGACACGCGCAGCGCGGGATCGACCGTCGCCGCGTCGACCACGCGCACGGAGTACCCGGTCCTGCGCGCGCGGTGCACCGACTGCCGTACCTTGCGGATCGCACGGCCTTCGAGCGAGAACGCGTCGGGCCGTACGACAGCCTCCCGCCCGAGCGGAAACGCGCGCAGCCCGAGCGAGCGGTAGAGAGGCAGCAGCTCCTCGCCGGCGGCGAGGATCGCGACGCGCCATCCGTTTGCATGCGCGTAGGCACTGAAGCGGCGAATCAGCGCGGCGACGGCGTCGGACGCGCCGACGGGGTCACCGCTCACGAGCGCGACGCCGCCGATGACTCGGAACGAGAGAAACGCGCGGTTGTCGTCGGAGAAGAACCAGGCCTTGTCGCGACGGAGCGCAAAAAAGGCGAGGCTGTCGTGACCATAGGCGCGGACGAGCACGCGCGCCCGTCTGCGATCGTCGGCGCTCTGGAAGACCACGGAGCCCAGCGGACGGAGCCAGAGCAGGATCGCACGACCGCCGAGCGCGAGGGCGATCCCGGCGAACAGGTCCTCGACCGAGTCCGGCACGGCGTAGCGGAACGCGAAGACCACGAGCGCCGCGCAGACCGCGGCGAGCGCCGCGAGCGTCTGCAGCAAGAGCCGCGGCGGCGTGCTGCCCGGCACGCGGAATCGGGAGCGGAAGGCCATGAGGAACGCGACCAGCACGAACGCAGCGAACGCCTCCTCCACGTCGAGGCCCTTGATCAGATGCGCAACCGCAACCGCGACCGCGGCCGCGATCGCCACCGCAAGCGTCCACGCGCTCCGCCGGCCGCGCGCGAGCGCCGGAGCGAGGCGGACGAGCGTGAGCCCGAACGCGAGCGACGCCACCGTCGAGATCCGGGGCGCCCACGGCGGGAGCAAGAGCTCGAGCACCTCGCTGCGGTCGCGCAGCGACGGCGTCAGCGCCGACACGATGCTGATCGACCCGACCGCGGCGGTGGCCGTCGCGAGTACCGACTCGGCGCCAGGCCGCCCGACCCTCACGTCCGAATGCTAGGCCGCTGCTGCCGCCTTCGCAGGGAGGACTTCGCGGAGGAAGCGTCCCGTGAAGCTCTCCTCCACCTCCGCGATCTGCTCCGGCGTGCCGGTCGCGATCACCTCGCCCCCGGCCTCGCCGCCTTCCGGCCCGAGGTCGACGATCCAGTCCGCCTGTTTGATCACGTCGAGGTTGTGTTCGATCACGAGCACGGTGTTTCCCGCGTCGACCAGTCGCTGCAACACCTCGAGCAGCTTCTCGATGTCCGCAAAGTGGAGACCCGTCGTCGGCTCGTCGAGGATGTACAGCGTCCGCCCGGTCGCGATCTTGCTCAGCTCGGACGCGAGCTTCACGCGCTGCGCCTCGCCGCCGGAGAGCGTCGTCGCCGGCTGGCCGAGCTTGATGTAGTCCAACCCGACGTCGTGCAGGGTCTGCAGGCGCCGGCGGATCTTCGGGATCTTCGCGAAGAACTGCAGCGCCTCCTCGACCGACATCTCCAGCACGTCGGAGATCGACTTGCCCTTGAAGCGCACCTCGAGCGTCTCGCGGTTGTAGCGCGCGCCCTTGCACGTCTCGCACGGCACGTAGACGTCAGGCAGGAAGTGCATCTCGATCTTGATCTGCCCGTCGCCCTTGCACGTCTCGCAGCGTCCGCCGCGCACGTTGAAAGAGAAACGCCCGGGCTTGTAGCCGCGCACCTTCGCCTCCGGCGTCAGCGAGTAGAGCTCGCGGATCTGGTCGAACAGCTTCGTGTACGTCGCAGGGTTCGACCGCGGCGTGCGGCCGATCGGCGACTGGTCGATCTCGATCACCTTGTCGAAGACCTCGATCCCCTCGACGCCCGCGTGCTCGCCCGGCTTCACGCGAATCCGGTGCAAGCGGTTCGCGAGCGACTTGTAGACGATCTCGTTCACGAGCGTCGACTTGCCGGAGCCCGACACGCCGGTCACGCAGACGAACTTGCCGACGGGGAACTCCACGTCGATCCCCTTCAGGTTGTGCTGGCGCGCGCCCAGTACGCGGAAGCTGCCGAAGTCCTCGGTCCGGCGCTCCGGGACCGGGATCTGCCGCTTGCGCGAGAGGTACAGGCCGGTGATCGACTTCGGGTTCTTCTCGACCTTGGCCGCCGGGCCCTCGGCGACGACGTAGCCGCCGTGCTCGCCCGCGCCCGGGCCCATGTCGACGAGCCAGTCGGCGCTCCGCATCATCTGCTCGTCGTGCTCGACCACGAGCACGGTGTTGCCGATGTCCCGCAGCCGCTCCAGCGTGCCGATCAGCTTGTCGTTGTCGCGCTGGTGCAGGCCGATCGACGGCTCGTCGAGGATGTACAACACGCCGACGAGCTGCGAGCCGATCTGCGTCGCCAGGCGAAGCCGTTGCGCCTCGCCACCCGAGAGCGTGGCGGCCGCGCGGTCGAGCTGCAGGTAGCCGACGCCGACGTCGTCGAGGAAGACGAGCCGCTGGCGGATCTCCTTCAGGATCCGCTCGCCGATCAGGCGCTCGGTCTCGGTCAGTTGGAGCTTGTCGATGAACTCGATCGCGCGCGAGACGGACATGCGCGTGAACTCGTGGATGTTCTTGTCGCCGACCGTGACCGCAAGCACCTCGGGCTTCAGGCGCGCGCCCTTGCACACAGGGCACGGGCGGAACGACATGTACTCCTCGATCCGCTCGCGCTGCGAGGACGAGTCGGTTTCGCGGTAGCGCCGCTCGAGGCTGGAGACGATGCCCTCGAAGGCCATCGTGTAGGAGCGGCGCCGGCCCATCCGGTTGCGGTAGCTGACGTAGATCCGCTCGCCGTCGGTGCCATAGAGGAAGAGGTTCTGCTCCTTCTCGCTCAGGTCCTGCCACGGCGTGTCCGGGTCGATCTCGTAGCGGTCGAGGACGGCCTGGACGATCGCCTCGTACCAGTTGCCCGACCACGGCACGAGCGCCTCGATCACCGGCAGCTCGGGATCGGGGACCAGCAGGTCGGGGTCGATCTCCTGCTGCGCGCCGAGGCCGGTGCAGCGCGGGCACGCGCCGTGCGGCGAGTTGAACGAGAAGATGCGCGGCTCGAGCTCGGGGAGCGACATGCCGTGCTCCGGACAGGCGAAGTTCTCGCTGAAGAGGAGCGACTCGCCGGTGTCGACGAGGTCGATCCCGATCAGGCCTTCCGCGAGTTGGGCCGCGGTCTCGACCGACTGCGCGAGCCTCGTGCGCAGGTCCGGCTTCATCACGAGCCGGTCGACGACTACCTCGATCGTGTGCTTGAATTTCTTGTCGAGCTTGATCTCTTCCTCAAGCTCGTGGAGCACGCCGTCGACCTTCACGCGCGTGAAGCCCTCGCGGCGGAGTTCCTCGAAGACGTCCTTGTACTCGCCCTTGCGGTCGCGGACGACCGGCGCGTTCACCGTGAAGCGCGTCCCCTGCGGGAGCTGCAGCACCTGGTCGACGATCGACTCGAGGCTCTGGCCCGCGATCGGTCGGCCGCAGACCGGGCAGTGCGGGTGGCCGATGCGCGCGTAGAGCAGGCGCAGGTAGTCGTAGATCTCGGTCACGGTGCCCACGGTCGAGCGCGGGTTCCGGCTGGTCGTCTTCTGGTCGATCGAGATCGCCGGGCTGAGACCGTCGATCGAGTCGACGTCCGGCTTCTCCATCATCTGGAGGAACTGGCGCGCGTACGCGGAGAGGCTCTCCACGTAGCGCCGCTGGCCCTCGGCGTAGATCGTGTCGAAGGCCAGGCTGGACTTCCCTGAGCCCGAGAGCCCAGTGATGCAGACCACCTTGTTCCGGGGCAGCCGGACCGTGACGTCCTTGAGGTTGTGCTCCCGGGCGCCGTGAACTACGAGCTCGTCAGAGGCCATAACCGACCCAGTGTAACGAGGCGTGTCGGACGCGAACAGCTGTTCGCTGGGAGTCCGGTTTTTGGCTCTGGCTAGGCGCTCAGGCGGGCAACCAGGGTGCCGACTCGTCGGGGGTGCGGGACGAAGGGGATCTCGAGTTCGCCGGCGATCACGGTGCCGTAGCCGAGGAGCCGTCCCGCGAGGCTCTGCTCGATCTCGAGCGTCGCGATGCGCGCCAGGCGGACGGCCGCCGCGCGGCGGCGGAGCGTCCCGTGGACAACAAAGAGCTTGTCGGTGGTGACGACGACGTGCGTCCGCTCCCAGCGCCACACCGAGAGGGCCGCGCCGAGGGCGCCCAGGGCCAGCAGCGGCGGGCCGGCGACCATGACGGGCCAGCCGACCGCAAAGCAGACGAACCCGACCAGCCCCACCGACACCGACCGCGCGAGCGGCCGCGCCAGGACGACCGCGTGCCGTCGCGAATCCCAGCAGGTCCGTTCCTCCGCGTCGGTCCACATGGGATCAAGGCCTTCGCGGCCGGTTTCCTGTTCCCTGCGGCGGGCGAACACAGACCCGTGAGGCAAACAGCCCAGAAGGCGTTCGTGGTGACGCTGGTCGCGGGAGGCTCGATCGTGCTCGCGCTGGCGCTCTGGAAGCTGAAGCTGATCCTGATGCTCCTCTTCCTCGGGATCATCGTCGCCGCGGCGATGCGTCCGGGCGTCGAGGCGCTCTCCCGCCGCCGCGTCCCGCGAGGCGCAGCAGTGCTCCTCCACTACGCCGTGCTGGCGGGACTGATCATCGCGCTGCTCTGGACGGCGGTCCCGCGCGCGATCGACCAGGTGCAGCAGGCAACAGGCGACCTGCAGACGACGGGTGCGGTCAGCCAGGCCGCGGACGACTCGACGGGGCTCAAGCAACGGTTGCTCCGCGGCCTCGAGAAGCGGCTGGAGCGGCTCCCCGCCCCCGCCGAGCTCTTCAGGACGAGCGCCGAGATCACGTTCAAGGCATTCGAAGGGCTGATCGCGATTTTCTTTGTGCTCGCGACGGCGGCGTACTGGACCTTCGAACGCGAGCGCGCGGAGGACTTCGTCTGCCGGATCGTGCCGCGCAGGCACGCCCGGCTCGTGCGTGACACGTGGGAGCTGATCGATCTCAAGCTCGGCGCGTACGTGCGCGGTCAAGCCCTGCTGATCGTCTTCGTCGCGACCGTGCTCTCGCTCGTCTTCTGGGCGATCGGCTTGCGCTTCTGGCTCCTGATCGGCGTCTTCGCCGGTGTCGTAGAGATCGTGCCGGTGATCGGGCCGCTCGCCGCGGGCGCGCTCGCCGTCGGGGTCGGACTGACCGAGTCGTGGGAACTCGCACTCGCAGCCGGCGTGGCCGTGCTCGCTGTGCGCCTACTTGAGGACTACGTCGTGATCCCGAAGGTGCTCGGCGAGGCGGTCGGACTCTCGCCGCTTATCGTGCTCCTCTCGGTCACCGCCTCGGCCGTGCTGTTCGGGGAGTTCGCCGTCCTGCTTGCGATCCCGCTGGCGGCCGTCGTCGCGACCCTGATCGACGTGATCGTGCTCGACGTGAACCCGGCAGAGGAGGACGTGCCGACGGTGCTCTTCCCGGCGAAGGAGACCGAGGCCTAGGCCCAGGCGCTACGCGCGGCGCCAGCGGCCGAAGATCAAGCTTCCGAGCGTGAACCCGAGCCCGAATGTGCCGATCGCGAACGCCCCGACCGCCAAGGCTTTGCGCGCCCGCGAGAGCCCCTCCCAGCGACCGAGCACCTCCTGCTCCTCGGCGGTGAGCGGCTCGCCGCGCCGCTTCTTCCGCAGCGCGCCGCCAGCGCGCAGCCCGAGATAGAGGTCGTCGAAGACTTCCGGGGTCTCGTTCATCTCCCAATCACTGTATAGCCTGCTTCGGCCGGAAAAACACGGGGGAACCCGTCGTCCACTAGCCTCCGCCCGGCCGTGACCCGCCTGCTCCACGTGTCGGACTTACACTTTGGAACCCGCGAAGACCCGGCGATGGAGCATGCCCTGCAGGCGCTGATCGCGCGCGTCCAGCCCGAGGTGATCATTGCGAGCGGCGATTTGACGCACCGCGGGCGGCGCGACCAGCACGAGCTCGCAGCCCGCTTCCTGCGCTCCTTCGGCCTGCCGCTGGTTGCGATTCCGGGCAACCACGACATCCCTTATACGTTCCCGGCGCGGTTCACTCGGCCGTGGGCCGAGTTCGAGCGCATCTGGGAGACGACCGAGCCTGTCTACAGCTCGGACAACCTGTACGTGCTGGGCCTGAACTCCGTGCGCCCGTGGCGCCACCAGAGCGGCGCACTCCGCGGCGAGCAGCTCGAGCGCGCTTGCCAACTGCTCGGCGAAGCGCCGGGAGGCGCGTTCAGGATCGTCGTGCTCCACCACCACCTGCTCGGCGCGCCCTGGCGCTCGACGAAGAAGCCGGTGTCGGACCGCAACCGCGTGCTCGCGACCCTCGTCGACGGCGGCGCGGAGCTGATCCTCGCCGGCCACATCCATCAGGCGGCCGTGAGCGAGCGGCGCGAGTTCGAGGTGACCGAAGGCGACGTGAACGCCGTCGTCGTCTCGATCGCGCCGGGCCTCGGCCAGCCGCGCCCCAAGCGGCGCGGCGAGGCGCGCGGCCTCCACGTCTACGAGCTCGCGCAGGACACGATCGCGATGCAGACCTTCATCTGGCGCATGGACGACTGGGGGCTCACGGCCGAACGGCGTTTCCCGCGCGGCAGCGAGCCCCTGTCAGTCGAATCGGCCTAGGGGGCCGTCGCGACGCGGCTGCGGTTGCTCATTACCCGTCCGTAGATCCAGACGAGCGCGACCGCGACCACCACGCCGATGACGTACTGCCAGAAGCCGCTGAAGATCAACCCGGCGACGATCAGCGAGACAACGCCGATCAGGATCGTTGCGATCCAGCCCATGGGATCACGTCCCGGGAGCAGGAATCGCCCGAGCGCCCCGACGATCGCGCCGACGATGATGAGCCATACCCATTGCATGCCCTCAGGGTCCCCCACGCCTGCGGGCAGGAAACCTGGCCGCAGGGCCCGTCAGCGGCCGCTTCTCGACGAACTTCCGCCACAGGATCAGGAGCAGCACGCCGCCCAGCACGCCGAAGAGGAGCCCACCGGCCTGGAAGCCGAGCAGGCGACCGATCACGCCGCCGACGAACGACCCGGCGAGCCCGAGCAGGATCGTGCGCCAGATCGACATCGGGTCGGGACCGGGCACCGCGAACCGCGCCAACCCACCGACGATCAGCCCCCAGAGGGCGAGCAGGAGAACGAACGCGAGGATGTTCATCAGGCGGCGGCCGTCGCCGCCAGGAGCTCGCGCCGGAGCTCTTTGATCTCGTCGCGCAGCTTCGCCGCGTACTCGAAGCGCAGTTCTTCGGCCGCGGCGAACATCTCTTCCTCCAGCGTAATGATCAGCTTCTCCAGCTCGCTCGCCGACATGCCCTCGATCTTCTTCTGGCCGCGGCGGCGCCGGCCCGGGACCGTCGGCGACTCGAGCGAGAGGAACTCCGCGATGTCGGAGACGCCCTTGACGATCGACTCCGGCGTAATCCCGTGCTCCTCGTTGTACGCGAGCTGGACCGCGCGCCGGCGGTCCGTCTCGGACATCGCCTCCTCGATCGCCTGTGTGACTTTGTCCGCGTAGAGCAGCACCTTCCCGTTTACGTTGCGTGCCGCCCGGCCGATCGTCTGGATCAGCGACGTGCGGCCGCGGAGGAAGCCCTCCTTGTCGGCGTCGAGCACCGCGACCAGCGACACCTCCGGCAGGTCGAGGCCCTCGCGCAGCAGGTTGACGCCGACGAGCACGTCGTACTCGCCGAGCCGCAGCTCGCGGATGATCTGGATGCGCTCGAGCGTGTCGATCTCGGAGTGCAGGTAGCGGGCCTTGATCCCCGACTCGAGCAAGTAGTCGGTCAGGTCCTCGGCCATCTTCTTCGTCAGCGTCGTAACGAGCACGCGCTCCCCGGCCTGCTCGCGGCGGCGGACCTCGTTCAGCAGGTCGTCGATCTGGTTCTTCGTCGCGCGCAGCTCGACCTCCGGATCGACGATGCCCGTCGGGCGGATCAGCTGCTCGGCGACGCGCGTCGAGTTGCGCAGCTCGAACGGCCCCGGCGTCGCCGAGACGAACACGAGCTGCGGCACCTTTTCGAGAAACTCGTCGAAGCGGAGCGGGCGGTTGTCGAGTGCCGACGGGAGCCGGAAGCCGTAGTCGACGAGCGTCTGCTTGCGCGAGCGGTCGCCCTCATGCATCCCACCGAGCTGCGGGATCGTCTGGTGCGACTCGTCGACGAAGACGAGGAAGTCGGACGGGAAGTAGTCCAGCAGCGTGAACGGGTGCGTCCCCGGGCCGCGGCCCTCCAGGATGCGCGAGTAGTTCTCGATCCCGGAGCAGAACCCGAGTTCTTTCATCATCTCGAGGTCGTACTCGGTGCGCTGGCGCAGCCGGTGCGCCTCGAGCATCTTCCCCTCGGCCTCGAGCTCCTTCAGCCGCTCGTTCAGCTCGTGCCTGATCTCGACGACCGCGCGGTCGATCGTCGGCTTCGACGTGACGTACTCCGTCGCCGGCCAGATCGCGATGTTGTCCATTCGCGCGAGCACCTCGCCCGTCAGCGGGTCGAAGTGCGTGATTGCCTCCACCTCGTCGCCGAAGAACGAGATCCGGTAGGCGGTCTCCTGGTTCGCGGGCTGCACCTCGAGCACGTCCCCCTTGACCCGGAAGCGGCCGCGGCCGAGCACCGCGTCGTTCCGCGAGTACTGGCTGTCGATTAGCTTGCGCAGGACGAGGTCACGGTCGTGCTCCTCCCCCACCTCGAGGATCAGTACGCGCTCGCGCCACTCCTCGGGCGAGCCGAGGCCGTAGATGCAGGAGACCGACGCGACGACGATCACATCGCGACGCGTGAAGAGCGCCGAGGTGGCCGCGAGCCGCAGGCGGGCGATGTCGTCGTTCTGCGAGGAGTCCTTCTCGATGTAGAGGTCGGCCTGCGGGACGTACGCCTCGGGCTGGTAGTAGTCGTAGTAGGAGACGAAGTACTCGACGGCGTTGTGCGGGAAGAACTCGCGGAACTCGTTGCAGAGCTGCGCGGCCAGTGTCTTGTTGTGAGCGATCACGAGCGTCGGCTTCTGGACCTGCTCGATCGTCCAGGCCATCGTGGCCGTCTTGCCGGTGCCGGTCGCCCCTAGCATCGTCTGGTACCGCTCGCCTGCGCGGATGCCCTCGGAGAGCTCCGCGATCGCACGCGGCTGGTCGCCGGTCGGGCGGTAGGCGTCTTGGGTCTTGAGCGCGGGCATCCGGTCAAGCGTAGCGACCCGCCCGACCGCGATAATCGCGGCCATGGAGGTCGTCCCAGCGACGGCAGACCGCTTCGAGGACGTCTGCGCCCGTGCTCGGCTGCAAGGAGAAGGCACCGTGCTGCTGTCAGTACTGGCGCATGTCGTCGGGCGACTACAGCCGCGCGACGTTGCGCGAGCGCCGGGCGGCGCTCAAGGCGCAGTCAGGAGAGACGCCGCCGCGCGGGGATGGTCGCCTACCTCGACGGCGAGCCCGTCGGCTGGTGCGGGTTCGGGATTCGGCAGCGGATGGAGCGGCTCGTCCGCTGGCGCACGATCGCGGCGATCGACGACCAGCCGGTGTGGGCCGTCTTCTGCTTCACGGTCCGGGTCGGATACCGCCGGAGCGGGGTCGCACGGGCCCTGCTGGACGGGCTGATCGAGTACGCCCGGAAGCACGGTGCGCCCGCCCTCGAGGCCTATCCCGTCGACACCGGCGGCGCGCGCATCCACGGCACGGCAGCCTACGTCGGCACCACCGGCATGTTCGAGGCAGCCGGCTTCCGCCGTGTCCTCGAGACCGACGCGCGCAGCGACCACCGGCCCCGCTGGCTCATGCGGCTAGACCTGGGCTGAGCCGGACGTCGTCGCCTGCGTGACGGAGGACGATCGCTGCAAAGCCGAGCGCAGCGAGGGTGACTCCCGTGGCGACGCCCCCGAACACCGGGTTGCTCGAGCGCCGGGGAGTCAACTACTTCCCTGGCAAGGACGCGATCTTCGTCGAGCTCGCCGTCGCATCCTCGGAGCGCCTCACCAACGTCTTGCTCGAGCGCGGCTTTCGCGTCCTGCTCGACGAGCTCGTCAAGGAAGATCCCGACTGACTCGCCGTGCAGCTCGAGGCGATTCGGCGACTACGGACGGACGAGGCCTTCCGGCGGCAGGTCGAGGCGCGTGAGGAGGCACGCAGGCCGGAGCTACCGAAGCGACTCGAGCAGCTCCGAGAGCAGGGCGTCCGAGACGACGTCCCGATCGACGCGATCGCGATCTTCCTGGGCGTCGTCACGAACGGGCTCGCGCTCCGCATGACCATGGGCGACGACCTGCCGGACCTCGACACCTTCGCCGAGCTCGTGGAAGGCGGCGTGGGCGCGAGGCCGGGCAAGCGCACGGCCCCGCGCCGTTCGGTCAGAGCCAAGCCTCGACGAAGCTGATCCAGTCGCCAGAGTCGGCGTGGGCGCGGTCGAAGCCTGGGCCGCCGTCGAGCGACTCTCGCTGCCCGTCGCGAGACGCGAACTGGTCGTCGCCTGAACCGCCGTAGAACGAATCCGTTCCGGCGCCGCCGACGAGCCGGTCGGCTCCGGGGCCGCCGTCGAGCGTGTCGGCACCGCCCAGGCCGAGGATGACGTCGTCCCCGCCGAGCCCGCAGATGACGTCGCTCTCCTCGGTTCCGCGGAGCACGTCGGGCCCCGGGGTGCCCCAGATGGTGCAGCGGCTGCCCGACGCGCTCTCCACGTAACGCGAGCCCGTGAGCCGCCTCGCGTTTGTGCCGTCCGCGCGGGCGAGGAACACCTCTGCGGTCGAATCTCGGTCGCTGACGTACGCGATCAACTTGCCGTCAGGCGACGGCGCGGGACTCCACTCGTCGCTGGCGCGGAAACCAACGAGCGGCCGCCGGCTCGTCCCGTCCGCGTTCATCAGCCAGAGGTTTCGTCCTCGCCGGCGTCGTTCGCGTAGAGGATCCGGCCGTCGGCCGTCCAGGCGGCCGAGTACTCCTCGCCGCCGTGCGTGAGTCGCGTGTGCGCGTACGTCGCGACCTCGACGAGCTCGATGTAGCCCTCGTCGTCCGGTCCGCCGACGAAAGCGACGAAGCGGCCGTCCGGGGACCAGCGCGGGCCCACGTCGTCGCCGTCGTCGACGACGACCTGCCGCTCTTGGGAGCCATCGGCGTTCGAGAGGAAGAGCTGCGATCGATCCTCGTCGGAGTCGTAACGGCTGAACACGAGCCGCGAGCCGTCCGGTGACCAGTCGGGCTCGTAGTCGTACAGCGCGCTGTGGGTCACCTGGGTCACGGTCCGCGTAGTGACCTGGATGACGAAGACGTGCCTCTCGTTGCCGCGACGCGCGGAGTACGCGATCCGGGTCCCGTCGGGCGACCAGCTGGGATCGGACTCGACGTCGGGCGTGCGGAGCAGCGGCCGCTTGTGCCGTCCGTTCGCGTCCATCAGCCAGAGGTCGGCCGCGTCGTCGAGGCCGCGAACGTAGACGAGCTCCTTGCCGTCCGGCGACCACTCCGGGTCGGTGCCCGTCGCGGGAGGCATGAAGTACGGCCGTCCTCCGTACGACTCGTATGCCGTCATCGTCGCGACCTTCGCGGGCGGGCTCGCTGCCGCGTCCGCACTCGCGCGCACGCTCGGCCGCGAGCCGCGGGAGCTCTCGGCCCTCGACCTCGTCGCGCTGGCGGGGGCGACGTTCAAGGCTTCGCGCACGATCTCCCACGACAAGGTGACGAGCTTCCTCCGCGAGCCTTTCGTCGAGGGCGAGGCCTACGACGGCGACGAGGAGCCTGCCGGCGAAGGGATGCAGCGCGCGATCGGCGAGCTCGTGACCTGCACACGCTGCGTCGGCACCTGGGTAGCGGCAGCGCTCGCAGCGGGCCAGGTCGTCGCGCCGCGCTTCGGCCGCTTGCTCACGTGGACCCTCGCCGCCGCCGCGGCGAACGACTTCCTCCAGACGGCGTTCGTCGCGCTGGACAAGAAGTCCGAGGAGATCGGCGAGCGCGTCTAGCGCACGCGCGCCTGCGCAAGGCGCCGGTCAGCGAGCCGAAGTAACGCCGGAACTCCTGCGCAGATCTCGCACGTGTAGGTCCTCACGGTGCCGTCTTCGCTACCCGTGACGACGCGGTAGCCCGTCGGTGAGAACGCCGCCGAGAAGACCTGGCCGTGGTGGCCGTACAGTAAGAACAATCGATCGCTGCGCGTTTCCCAGATACCGGCCGTGCTTCCGGCTGCGGTGACGATCCAACGGGCGTCGCTGCTGAAAGCCGCGTCGTTGACGGCGGAGAAATGACCCTCGAGCTCGCGGACGAGTGCGCCCGTCGTGGTATTCCAGATCCGTCCGGAGTGGTCGCGGCTCGCAGTCACGAGGAGTTGACCGCCGGAACCGAACGCGACCGATAACACATCGTCTCGGTGACTGCCGAGCTTGTGCTGCACGCGACCGCCGGCCCAGATGCGCGCGATTCGATCGGCGCCCGCGGTCGCGAGCCGCGAGCCTGCAGGGTCGAAGGCGACGTCGAGGACCGGTCCTCGCTGTCTCAGCGAGTAGAGCCGCTGTCCGGTTCGCACGTCCCACACCCAGACGGTCCCGTCCCGGCCGGCGGTCGCCAGGCGCCGACCGTCCTCGCTCACGGCGATCGCGTTGATACGGACGCCGTGGCGGAATTCCCGCGTCTTTCCTCTAGCCAGCGGCCAGAGCCGTGCGATCCCGTCGACGCCTGCGGTGACGACGAACCCGTGGTCCTCGCGAACGACCGCGTCCGTAAGCGGAGCGCCGTGGCGAAAGATGCGAGCCAGCTTTCCCCGCCGCCAGAGCTTGGCATTCCCGTCGGCTCCTGCGCTGAGAACGGTCGTCGCGTCCGCGCCGAACGAGACCCTCGTCACGGGAGTGCCCTGCCGCACGAGTTCGCGGAGCTCCGGCTGCGTGCCCGCGTCCCACGTCCGCACGGTCCCGTCCTCGCCGCGCGTGAACGCGCGAGCTGCCCCGTGGAGGAACGCTGCCCGCGTCACCGGTTCGCGGTGACCCGAGAGGAGCGAGAGCAGCTTCCCGGTCTCTGCGTTCCAAACGCGCGCGGTCCCGTCGCGGCTCGCCGTGATCACGAAGAAGCCGTCGCCGCTGAAGCGCGCGCTGTTGACGTAGTTCCGGTGGCCGAGCAAGGTGCCGGCGAGCGTGCCGCGTCCAACGTTCCATACCCGCGCCGTTCCGTCCGTGCTCGCCGTTGCGAGCAAGGTCCCACGGGGACTGAAGGACACGTCGACGACCCGACCCCGGTGCCCGCGCAGCCGATGCTTCAGGACGACCGGGTAGAGACCCCGCACGCGCGCGCTCTTGTCGAAGTTGGCGGTCGCGAGCAGCCGGCCGTTGGCGCTGAAGTCGATGCCCGCGATCGTGCCGCGCTCGGTAAATCCACCCACGGCCCGTCCCGTCGCCGGTTCGAAGAGTCGCACGGTTCCACGCGTGACGACGGCGACCCGATCACCGGCCGGGCTGAAGCGCGCGATCGAAACCGGACCCGGCATCGGGAGCTCCCTGATTAGGTCACCGCTCGCGATTGCCCAGACCTTCGCAGTTCTGTCGCCCCTTCCGGTGACGAGCATGCGGCCGTCGCGCGACAACGAGACGCTCATGACCGGCCCCCGGTGCCGAAGCGTGTGCAGAAGCCGACCGTCGTCCGGGCTCCACAGACGCGCGCTGCCGTCTCGTCCGGCGGAGACGAGCAGGCTGCCGTCGCGGGAGAAGACAAGCGCCGTGACGCCGCCCGGATGGCGGACCTCCGCGACGAGGCGCCCGCTCGCCGGATCGAAGACGCGAATCCAGCCTGCCGCGGACCCCACTGCGAGCCGGTCGCCGTCGGTGCTCACGGCGGCGTCGGTGACCGCGCCGCCGCGCGCGCGGAAGACTCCGCGGACGCGCGAGGCGATGAGCGCATCACGGAGTTGCCGTTCGACGACGGGGGAAGGCTCGAGGCGCGCAGCCTGCGCCGCCAGCGCGAGGCTCCGAGCGGCATCGCTCGTCAGGAAGACGTTGGCCCGCGCAGCGAGCTCGCGCGCGTGCGCTCGCCGAGCCGCGTCCCGCGCGTTCTCGCGCTGAACGAGCGCGAACAGCGCCACGGCCGTCACCGCAGCGAGTGCGATCAGGGCCGTGCTCGCGACCGTGATCGCGCGTCGCCGGCGGCGCCGTTCTCGTTCGAGCTCGCGCTCGGACTCGAACGCCGCGCGCCACGCGAGCACGCCTTCCGCGAGCACGTCGTGGAAGATCTCGTACCGCCCGTTTCCGCGTGACTCGTCGAGCGGGCGGACGATCCGCTCTGACGCAAGCTGCGCGAGCATTCGCTGGAGCTCCTCCTGAGGTGCCCGCGCGTAGCGGGCCAGATCTGGGACGCCGTGCGCGATCTTCGACCCGGTCGGTGTGACGAGATGCTCGAAGACGTTCGCGGCCAGCGCCTGCTGCTCGGGTGTCAGCGAGTCGAGGGCGCGTTCGAGGTGGTCTTGGACGATGCGCTGGGCGCCGCCGAGCTTGTCGAGCGTCGCCAGTTGCAGCGTGCGCGAGCCCGCGTCGCGCTCGACCTCCCACAGGCGGTCGAGGACGAGCTGGAGGAAGGGCGCCTCGATCCGAGCCGGTTTATCGCGACCCTGCACGACGCCGCGGCCGGCGAGGCCGTAATCGATCCGTCCGATCTCGACCTGGTCGAGAACGGCTTCCACCAACTCGGGCTCCACGTCGAAGGGTCCGGCGTCGGGCCAGAGCTCGTTCAGGCGCTCCAACGGGCCGCGGATCGCAGCGCGGCCGGCGATCCGGTCGAGATGCTCGAGCCGCAGGTAGTTCGAGAACAGGCTCGGGATCCGGCGCTTGAAGAAGTCGAGCTTCGCGAGCCCGTCCTCGCGTACGCCCAGCAGGACGTTCACTCGCAGCCCGGGTGCCAGGACGAGCTCCGGGAGGCGGCGAGCAAAGCGATCTTCGCCACCGTGGTAGAGGAAGTACTCCTCAATCTGGTCAAAGATCAGGTACAGATCGTCGTCTCCGGCCGCGGCAATCTCGGAATCGATCTCGTCCGTCGGATCGATCGACCAGCTGCTGAAGACGGCGACGCGTGTCCGCGCAAGGGCTCGCAAATGGCGCGCCACGCCGGCGCGGAGCAGCGAACTCTTTCCCACTCCGGTCGCCCCGTACAGGACGGTCAGCCGCGAAGCGAGCAGGTTCGCCACGATGATCTCGCGCTCGTGCTCGCGCCCGAAGAAGAGGAGTGCGTCGAGCTCGGCGTCCTCGTACGGCGTGAGTCCCTTGTACGGACGCGGGATCGTGGCGACGCTCATGCACGCACCTCGGACAGGCGTCGCTCGAGCGTCTCGACGTACTGCTCGAGAGGTACGTCGAAGAGGTCGACGTCACGCCGACGCCACGATTCGATCTCGAGCGGTGGGGCCTCCGGCTGAACGGCCCAGGACCGGTAGCCGACCTTCTCTTCCCCCCAGAGACGGTTCAAGAGCACACGGAGATTCCAGTCGCGAAGGGCGTACCCGAGGAAGAGGAAATGGCTGCGGCGCAGCTTCGCCGTCAACCCGACCGGAATCAAGTTCGCGAGCTCGTCGCGCGCGAGATAGTCGATGTAGTCGTCTTCCGTCACGACGAAGCTCTCCCACTCGCGCGTCGTGTCGCGGTCGACGCCACCGTGAAGCTTGAGCACGACCGTTCGCCGCTCGAGCGAGAGCTCCGTCGCATAGGTGTTCGGGATCTCGATCACGCGCGGCCGCTCTCCCGGCGCGAGGTGCCAGAAGCGGCCCCGGTTGCGGCCAGTCGCGACGTACGCAACAACATCGAACTCCTCGCCGGCCTCGTTCAGCGCCTGCTCGAGCACGAGGTCGTAACCCGTCGTGACGACGAGCTGATGCGGCGCTCCGAGCTCGCGCAGGCGTGCCGGCATCTCCGCAACGAACCGGTGGACCGGACCCGGTTCGAAGCTCGCGCTGTAGAGCTCGTGCAGCGTGTCGTAGAGCGGGCCCGGACCCGTCATCGTCGCGACGTACTGCGCGACCCGCGGCAGCTCTGCGACGCCGTTCTGACGCGGGTAGCCAAAGGTCTTCGCGAGATACTCCGTGGCGTTCGGTACTCCCTGCGGTTCGACGCCCGGACCGAGCACCGTAACCAGCCGCCCTTCGACCAGAGCCTTGACGACGTCACCGGAGTGGTCGTCGGTGGCCGGGGCGCTCGACGTTCTCTGGAGACGCGTCTCCTGTCGAAGAATCCCGGCGTGTAGTCCCTGCAGCTCCGGACCGGGCTCGATGCCGAGCTCGTCGACGAGCGCGCGTCGGCCGTCGTGATAGATCTGGAGGGCTTCGGCCTGGCGTCCCGAGCGGTAGAGCGCCAGCATCAGCTGCCCGCGCAGACGTTCGCGCAATGCGTGCCGTGCGACAAGCGATTCGAGTTCCCCCACGAGCTCTCCGTGTCGCCCCAGCTCAAGATCGGCGTCGATGCGGTCCTCGAGCACGCTGATCCGGAGCTCCTCTAGCCGGTTGATCTCTCCCTGGGCAAAGGTCTCGAAAGAGAAATCGGCCAGAGGAGCGCCGCGCCACAGACCGAGCGCCTCTCGGAGCTTCGAGGCGCGCTCTTCGGGCTCAGCGACACGCGCCTCCGCGACCAGCTGCTCGAAGCGCCCGAGATCGAGCTCCGTCTGCTCCACGCGGAGGACGTAGCCCGGAGGCCGTGTCAGGAGGCGATCGGCGCCGACGAGCTTTCGCAGCTGCGAGATCGAGTTCTGCAGTGAGGTCGTCGCCGTTCTGGGGGGATCCTCGCCCCAGAGCTGGTCTACGAGGTGATCCGTCGACACGACCTGATCCGCGTGCATCAGCAGCAGAGCGAGCACGCTTCGCGGGCGCCGTCCCCCAAGCTGCAGAGCCTGACCATCCTTCCAGACCTCGAGCGGACCGAGGATCCGAAAGTCCCAGCCGGCGACTGGCGGCGAGTGCCGGGCCGGGCGTGTGACCGCCGTTTCCAGCGGGGGGAAGTCGTCCCGCACGCCTGGCGCGACAACCTGGTAGATGCGTTCCGCGTGGTCGAGGTCCTTCAGGAGTTGCTCGCCGAGATCCCGTAGCAGGGTCTCGTCCGGCGGATCGTCGCGAAGCAGCTCACGCGTCGTCTGCGAGACCAGGATCTGGCCGCCGTGACCTGCCGCGCAGATGCGCGCTGCCCGATGGACGCCGAGACCGACGTACGAATCGCTGCCGACCGCAGGTTCACCGGTGTGGATGCCCATCCGGACGCGGATCTCGGCCCGCTGGGGCCACGAGTGGGCGACCAGCGCTTGTTGGGCGAGGACCGCAGCGGTCACCGCGTCCTTCGCTCTGTGGAACGCCGCGAAAAAAGGCATCGCCCTGGGTGTCGATCTCCCGCCCACTCGAGCCCTCGACCGCGGCGCGAAGGATTTCCCGATGCGCCGCGAGCACCTCCGCGTACCGGTCGCGGAGCTGCTTCAGCACGTGCGTCGAGCCTTCGACGTCGGTGAAGAGAAACGTCACGGTCCCGCTGGGGAGGTCAGACACCAACGGCCTCCATAAGAGTGATAAGGCCTCTCGTTCGTGAGGGTACTCCGCGCCGGTCGCCGTTAACAGCCTCGGCGCGCCCGCACGTCACTCTCGTTAGCGAGCCGTGTGCGCAACGTGATTTTCGCCATTTGAGCTCCAGATCGACTCCGAGCGCATTTACGCATTCGGCGGCAGCATGGGGCCGGTCGAGGGATATCGCGGCAACTGGATCCGCACGGCCTCGTTCAAGGCGACGAGCCGGCTGCCGTTCGCACTGGCGCGGTTCGGACTCATGCCTCGGAGCTTCGACGTGCAGCCCCGCGCGCTCGCGCGCGTCGGCTCCGGTGTCGAGGCGCGGCTACCGGTCAGGCGGACACAGTGACCGGCGCGGTCTCGGACCTGCCGCGGTTCCGTAGGCCTGCCGCCGTGATCGCGAGACCGACGAACGTGTTCGCGGCGAGCGTGACGAGGAGGACCCAACCCAGGCTCGTCGCCGCGAGCGCCGGGCCGGCCAGCAGGGCGCCCACCGGGGCGAGGATCGTCGCGACGGTCACCGCCGCGGTGTGCACCGTCGGCCGCAGCGGCGGCGGGGTGCGCATCGTCCGCACGGTGACGACGCTCGCGTTCAGCGTCGGGAAGAAGATGCCGGCGACTGCGGCCGCGGCGACCACGACGGGCCACGGCAGGTCCGGGAGCAGCAACCAGAGTGCGGTGGTCTGACCGGCCGAGGCCAGGCTCGCCAGAAGCACGCGGTCGACGCGGCCGATGATCCGGTACGAGGCCAGGGCGCCGATCACCGACCCGACGCCGAACGCGCCGAAGATCCAGCCCAGGATCTCCGGATGCTCGCCGTAGCGGCGCAGGACAAGCACCGGGAAGATCACGGAGAGCGCGCTCCAGACGACGTTCATGCCGGTGATCGAGAGCATCCAGACGCGGAGCAGCCGGTCGCTGAGGAGGAAGCGCACCCCGTCGAGTACACCGCTGGGCTCTTCGCCTGCGGGCGCGATGTACCGAGGAAACACAAAGAGCGCGATCAGGACGAACGAGAGCGCGTACGTGGCCGCGTCGAAATAGAGGACGTTCGCCGCGCCGATGACCGCGATCAGGATGCGGCGACCGGAGGGCCGGCGATGCCGGCGACGGCCTGCGCGGTCTGGAGCAGCGACATCGCCTGGCCGACGCGTCCCTCGTCCTCGCCGACGAGCTCGGGGAGAACGACGCGCTGCGCGGTGGCCGACGGCACCATGAAGACGCCCGTCGCGAACACGAGCGCGAGCAGCCCGCCGAACGAGAGCGCGCCGAACGCGTGCAACGTGGGGATCGACGCGAGGGTGAACGCGCGGGCTGCGTCGCAGACGAGGAACGTCCGGCGCGAGCCGAGGCGCATCGTGACGGCTCCGCTCGCGAGCCCGAAGACCGCGACAGGCGCCATCTCCGCGGCGACGACGAGGGACGTCCGTGCTGGCGAGCCGGTCGTCGTGAGCACGAACCACGGCAGCACGAGCCAGGTCATCTGCGAGCCCGCCATCGAGATCGCCTCGGAGGCGACGAGCGCGCGGATTCCCCGGTCTCGGACGACGCTGGAGGCGGTCACACCGCTTCGGACGCTACCGGCCGCAGGCGCGCGCGCTCGCGCAGCCCGGCGACGGTGAACGCGACGACCGCGGCCGACTGCAGGCCGAGCAGCACGAGCAGCGTCGGGCGGAGGCCCACCCACTCGAGGGACGGTCCAGTGGCCGCGAGAAGCGGCGGGCCGACGATCGCCGTCATCACGAGGATCACCGACCAGACCTTTGCACGGAGCGCGCGCGGGATCCTCAGCTGCACGATCGCGTGGATCGGCGCGTTGATGACGCCGTTCGCGAGCCCGCTAACAAACATGATCGCGACGACAGCCAGCGCGGGCTGGTCGGCGAGCAGGAGCCAGAGCGGCGCAGTCATCCCGATCTCCCCCACGCTCCCGACGAGCAGCCGGTCGATGCGCGAGACGATCCGGAACGCGACCACGCTGCCGGTGACGGCGCCTGCACCCCACGCGCCCCAGATCCAGCCGAGGATCTGCGGATCCGCACCGTACCGCTCGAGCACGAGCACCGGCATGACCGCGAAGAGCGCAAGCCACGTTGCGTCCGACACGACGACCGCGAAACCCCAGCCGCGCAGGAGGGGGTCGCGCAGGATGAAGCGCAGCCCGGCGGTCAGCCCCCGCGTCTCGTCCGTGTCGACGACGGCACCGCCGCCGCGGACGAGCGTCGCGACGAGCACGAACCCGGCCACGAACGTCACGGCGTCGACGAGCAGCACGTTCGTCGCGCCCAACAGGCCGATCAGCGTGCCCCCAAGCGGCGGGCCGAGGATCATCGCGAGCCGGTTCGCTGCCTGGAGGAGCGCGTTCGCCTCGGCGAGCACGCCCTCGTCCTCGCCGACGAGGTCCGGGAGGATGCTGGACTTGGAGGCGAACGACGGGGTCGTGAACGCGGCCATCGCCGCCACGAGCACGAGCAGCAGTCCGAAGGACAGGTGGCCGACGGCGTGCAGGAGCGGGATCAACGCGATCAACGGCGCGCGCGCCGCGTCGGAGATCAGCATCGTCCTCCGCGCACCCAACCGTGACGCAAGCGGAGTCGCGAGGAACCCGAACAGCGCGAGCGACGCGCTCTCGACCGCGAGCACGATTGTCATCCGCGTCGGCGAGCCCGTGGTCGTGAGCACGAACCACGGGATCGCCACCCAGGTCATCTGCGACCCGGCGAGCGAGACGACGTCGCGCGCGAGCAGCCCCAGCAGACCTCGGTGCCGGAGCAGCTCGCGCCGGGTCACGCGCGAACGATCTTGATGTCGCCGCTCATGGCGGTCGCCTTCAGGTTGACGAGCGGCCCCTCGCCGTCGTCCGGCGCGTCGCCGACCTCGAGCTCCGAGCGCGCGTCGCCCGTCACGGTCTTGACGTCCATGTAGACGCGCGAGCCGCGGCGGATCCCGACGAGGACGTCGCCCGAGACGGACTTGAGCTCGACCGAGCCGTTGCTGACGGCGCCGACGCGCAGGTCGCCCGAAGCGCTCTGCACGCTGACGTCGCCGCCCGCCTCTTCGACGTTCACGTCGCCGGACGCCGTCTTCACCTCGACGGAGCCGCCGACGGGGCCGACCGCAGCGTCACCCGCGGCCGTCTGGAGCTTCAGCGAGCCGCCGACGCGCTCGACCGCGACGTCGCCGGCCGCGACCTTGATCGCCGCGTCGCCTTCGATCTCGCCGAAGTCGATGTCGCCCGAGGCGGTCTTCGACTCGACGTTGCCGAAACGGCCGTGGGCGGCGAGGTCGGCCGACCCCGTCTGCACGTTCACGTCCGCGCCGTGGGGTGCGGTCACGCGCAGCTTGATGGCGTCGCGCCGCCCGGAGATGGTGATCGTGAACGCGCCCTTGCGGAAGCCGAAGTCCTCCGGGTCGGCGTCGACGAACACCTCGTGCCCGTCGCCACGCTCACGCAGGACGATCTCGGAGCGTTCGATCTGCCGCTCGGCGCGCACGGAGCCGTCGATCGCCACGAGCTCGACCGTCGTCTGGTCGCCGTCGATGGTCTCGATCTCGACGTCGCCCTTCGGCAGCCTCAGCGTGAGCAGGAGTGGGCCGGGCGTGGAGAACGTCTCACGCCTCATTTGCGGACCTTCCGGGGGCGCTTCAGCGGCCGGCGGTCGACCTTCGCGTCCACGTAGGCCGTCTTGAAGTCCTGGTAGCTGATGGGAACGAGCGCGATCATGCGGCTCCCCTCCTTTGGGCTCAGCTCTTCGCGAACCCGGTTAGGCGGCTCCCCACGCGGGGACCGCGTACTGGTGCGGACACCTCGCGCGAGAGCGCGCGAACGATCCAGGTGTTGACGGAGACCCCTTCACGGGCGGCCGCCGCCTCGACGCTTCCCTTCAGAGCCTCCGGAAGGCGGAGCGTGATGCGCGCGGCGGCCGCGTCGTCTGCCGCAGGCGCCACGGGAGCCGCCTGCTCTTCCTCGACGAAGACGAGCTGCGGATCCTGACCGCTCATCCGCACCTCGACATGCCCGGCGGGCAACGCTGCGGACAGCTCGAGCGCCGCATCGCCGAGCGCGTCGAGCATCCGCATTCCCGCGGACGCGCGAAGCGCCTGGCTCAGCCGGCGGGCCGCCTGGCCGACGGCGTCGTCGCCCACGGCCGCGATTTCCTCCAAGTCACCCTGGAGCGAATCGAGAAACTGTGCCATCTGCATGACGTCACTATGACATCATGAATGGCGTCTGTCAAGTGTCTAGGTCGCGTCTCCGTGCAGCCGCAGCGATGCTTGTGGCTCAAGCCACAAAGTCAGGCTAGAGGCCGTAGGCCCCCTCGTAGATGTCGCGGAGATCCAGGACGCGGTCCACGTAGTGGCGCGTCTCCGGGTACTGGACGCCTCGGTCGATGTTGCCCTGGCCGCCGTTGTAGGCCGCGAGGGCGCGGTCCAGGGAGCCGTACTTGTCGAGCAGGTGGCGGAGGTACCAGCAGCCGTAGCGGATGTTGATCTCGGGATCGAGCAGGTCCGACACCTCGAACTGCGAGCCGCCGGTGCGCGTCGCGATGCCCTTCGCCGTCTCCGGCAGGAGCTGCATCAGGCCGACTGCGCCGGAGTGCGAGCGAGCGTCGGAGTCGAACTTCGACTCCTGGTAGATAACCGCCGCGACCAGAGCTGGATCGAGCTGGTAATTCCGCGCGTGGCCGCGGACGATGTGCTCATAGCGGAGCGGGTAGCGGGCGCGGAGGTAGGGGTCGGGCTGCGCCACGATGACGAATGCGGCGGCCGCCGCGACCAGCGCGACCAGGACCAACGTGATTCGGGTCACGCGGTGAGCTTTGCGAATACGCCGGACACGAACGCGTCGAGCTCCTCGAGCGAGCCGTCGTTCACGTAGGCGAAGTCCGCCCGCCGGACCTTCTCGTCGTCGGGAATGAGACGCCGCGCGCGCTCCGACGCGCTCGCGACCGCCGTCCGCGCCGCCCGCACGTCCTCCGGCGCAGTGATCACGACGACCGCGTCGAACCGCGCGTCTCCGCCGGTCTCGTACAGGAGCGGCACCTCGACGACGGCGACAGCGGGTCGATCGGGCCTAGAGTCGAGCTCCGATCGCCAGCGCGCCTGCTCCTCGACGACGCGCGGGTGCAGGAAGCCCTCGAGCCACTCGAGCTCGGCCGCGTCGGCGAAGACGATTCGGCCGACCGCAGGCCGCTCGATCTCGCCGTCGGCCCCGAAGACGCCTTCGCCCCAACGCGAGCGCAGCGCGGCCTTCACCTCGGGGTCGCGATAGAGCCGGTGGACGATCTCGTCCGCCGACGCGGTCGCGGCGCCGTGACGCGCGAACGCACGCAGAGCCTCCGACTTGCCGGCGCCGATGCCGCCCGTGATCGCAACGCTGACTACGTCTGGGTCTGCTGGGGCTGTTCCTCCGAGGGAGCTTCCTCGGAGTCGCTCGCCGCAGCACCGTTCTCGGGGGCCTCGTACGTCTCCTCTGGAGACGCTTCCGCCCGCGGCGCCTCGGTGAAGACTTCCTCCGAGAGGCCGAGGTCCGGCGCTTCGCCAGCGGGCGAGTTGTCCTCGACGCGCTTCAGTGAGAGCGACAGCCTGCGGCGCTCGCCGTCGACCTCGAGGATCAGCACCTTCACCGAGTCGCCCTGCGAGACGACCTCGCGCGGATTCTCGACGTGGTGCTGCGCGAGCTCGGAGATGTGCACGAGCCCCTCGACGCCCGGGAGGATCTCGACAAAGGCGCCGAACGTGACGACCTTCGTGACCTTGCCCTCGACGGTGTCGCCCTCCTTGTACTGGTCGAGTACCTGCTGCCACGGATCGCTCTGTGTCTGCTTCAACCCGAGCGAGATGCGCTGGCGGTCGCGGTCGATGTCGAGCACCTTCACCTTCACCGTCTGTCCGATCTCGAGCATCTCGGACGGGTGGTTGACGTGCGACCACGAAAGCTCGGAGATGTGGATCAGGCCGTCCATGCCGTCGAGGTCGACGAACGCGCCGAAGTCGACGATGTTCGAGATCTGGCCTTCGACGACGTCGCCCGGCTGCAGGCGGTCGAGGATCTGCTGCCGCTGTTCTTTGCGCTCGTCCTCGAGCACCGCGCGGCGCGAGAGGACGACATTGTTGCGCGAGCGGTTGAGCTCGATCACCTTCGCGCGCAGCTCCTGGCCGAGGAACTCGTCGAGGTCCTGCACGCGGCGGATGTCGACCAGCGACGCGGGCAGAAAGCCGCGCACGCCGAGGTCGAGGATCAGGCCGCCCTTTACGACCTCGATCACCTTGCCGATCACGGGCTCGCCGGACTCGGCGGCGCCCTCGATCTTCTTCCAGGCGAGCTCGAAGCGCGCACGCTTCTTCGAGAGGATCAAGCGCCCTTCGGCGTCCTCCTTCGTCAACACGAGCGCGTCGATCTCGTCGCCCACCGAGACCTCGTCGGCCGGGTTCACCGAGCGCCGGATCGAGAGCTCGGCGACGGGGATCACGCCCTCGGACTTGTAGCCGATGTCGACGAGGACCTCGTCCTTGTCGACGCGGACGACCTTGCCGTGGACGACCTCGCCCTCGGTGATGGTCGGGAAAGTGGACTCGTAGTCGGGGATGATTTCGCCGTCGGGACCGGTGGTCCAGACGCCGGGCTCGACCTGCTGCTGCTCCTGCGTCGCCATGAGCGAGCCAGTATAGCCCCAGGCTAGAAGCGGTTCGGCCGACCCGAGAGGCACGCAACAGAGGAGCTTCGTCGCTGCGGAGAGCCCCGTCCACGCGGGCGGGGCTCTCCGAGGATCGGATTACGGAGACGCCACGAGCGTCGGACAGTTCGGCGCCGCCGCGCCGTTCGAGTCGACGCAGTTGATCCGCCCGCCGGGTGCAGCCTTCACGGATGGGGCGAGCGGCGAGTTTGCCGCAACGTAGTCGGCGACGACCTCGTCCATGATCTCCTGCGTCGTCGCGCGACTGGAGAAGTTCGGGTAGCCGTCGCCGCCCGCACTCATGAAGTCGTTCTCGGCGATCTTGTATGACGTTGCGGCCGTCAAGTCGACCGCGGTCGGCGTGCAGTTACCGGCGGCATCCGCGAATACCGCAGACGTCACGCGGCTGCCCGCCGGCGAGGCGATGTCGTACGTGAAGCACAACCCCGAGACTTGGGGGAAACGGCCGTTCACGGCAGGCATCGCCGATACCCCGTTCTCGAGCATCGTCTTCAGCTCGGCCCCGTTGACCGTCAGCGTCGTCACGACGTTCCCGAACGGAAGCACGGCGAGCACCTGGCCGCGCGTGATCGGATACGGCGGCGGCGTATACGCCGGGCAGAAGTCGTCCGGGCTGTCGTTCGTCGGACACGTCAGGTCGGCCCGCAGGCCGCCGGAGTTCGTGATCGCGAAGCGAACGCCGATGTCCGTGTACGCGGTCCGCATCCCGTCAGTGACGATGTTGCCGACGAGCGACTCGCACGTCCGGCCCGCGGTGTTGCCGCACTGATCCGTGCGAGGCACGAACTTCGTCGCGCTCCCGATCGTGCCGCCCAGGATCGGGCGAAGCTGCGCGTTCAACGCGTCGATCCGCGCTTGGATCGCCGGATCGGGACTGACGCCGATCGTCCACGGCTTGTGGAAGTCCGCCGTCTTGTAGACGACGGTGTTCGTGGTCGTGTCGACGACCAGGGTGACCCGCGTAAAGCGGATCCCCTTGCTGCGATTCTCGGTGACGAGCACACCGTTCGGGCGCGTGCTCACCACCTGGAAATCGGTGTGGTCGCCGATGACCGCGTCGACGTTCCGGACGTTGTCGGCGAGGTCGACGAGGGGGCCGGTCGGCGCGGTGAGCGTCCCCGCAGTAGCGCCGAGGTGGCCGATCGCGACGACCGCTGCGACGTTGTTCTGCCGGCGGAGCTGCTCGGCGCGCTTGTTGACCGCCTCGAGCGAGTTCGTGACCACGAACGGATCGAACGAGCCGGGCTTCACGAGCGTGGGCGCGTCGTCGTTCGTAAACCCGATCACGGCGAGGCTGAAGCTGCCGAAGTCGATCAGGCGCGACTTCGACCACTCGTCCGGCGTGTCGCCGGTACTCGGGTCGAGGACATTCGCCGACACGTACTTGAATTTCGCCAACGGCACGAGCTGCTGCCGGAAGTACTGCTGGCCGCGGTCGAAGTTGTGGTTGCCGAGCCCGTCGAGGTGGAAGCCCATCATGTTCATGAGCTCGATCGTGGGCTTGTCGCCGAAGAAGCTCGAGATCGGCGGCGTCGCCCCCACGGAGTCGCCCGCCGCAACGGTGATCGTCCGGCCCGGGTTCTCCGCGCGGAAGGTATCGAACCACGGCTTCAGGAACGCAGCGCCGCCGATCCCGAAGGTCGGCCCGACGGTGTCGGACGCCTCCGAGAGCGGGATCAGCTGTCCGTGGTAGTCGCTGATGTCGAGGATCGTGACCTCGCGCAGATCGGCCGCGTGGTCGAGGATCCCGAGGAGGATCTTCCCGCGGGCGTTCTGCGGCCCGGGATAGCCCTGGAGGAAGGAGATGGTCGGCGCGATGTCGATCGCACGGAGGCCCGCGACGCCGCTGTCACGGTGCTGGATTCCCTCGCCCGCCGCTACGAAGGTCGCGTGCATGTTCACGTTGTGCGCGAGGTCGACCAGGTTTGGCAGATAGCCGTGCTGCCCGAAGAACTGGGAGAAGGCAATCGCTTGCCCGGGTGTGCCGGCATCGGACTGGTAGGGCGGCCGGAGAACAACGACGACGTCTCCTGAGCGGTTTGGGTGCAGTGAGTCGGAGCCGTCGACGTTCCGGAGCTCTTCCTTCTTCATGATCTTCGAGACGACTTGCTTGCCGGGGTTCGCCGGGTCGCTCAGGCCGGCGAACGCGTCCCTCGCCGCGTTGCGAACGGCTTCGTATGACAGGCCCGCAGGCAGCGTCGGGTTGACGTAGATCTGGATCGTCCCACCCGCCCAGCAGGCCTTCGTGAGGTCGCTGGTCGCCGCTCCGCAGTTCGAGGCCGTGTTGCCGCCGCTCGCGTGAAGCGAGGATGACCTGGGAGTCTGGGTCCCCGGATCGGTCCACGTGACGGAGGCGTCGAAGAGCACCTTGCGTGCGTTGACCGCCTGCCACTGCGGCGCAAAACCGTGGTCGGAGCCGGCGAACGTCGTCGGGCTCCCGCCCATCAACTGCCGCGCGAGCGCGAGCTTCGCATCCGCTTCGTGATAGGCGCTCCGGACGTACCCCTCACGGGTCGCGATCCGGTTCTCCTTCACGCCGTCGCCGTCGACGTCGTCGAAGTACGGGTTTGCTGCGCCGTCCATGTCGGTCGGCGTGTAGAGAGCCATGAACTGGTGGGAGAACTCGTCCGTCACCGGGTAGCCGACCATCGCTAGGTCGGTGTCCGGCTGGAGCGTCCCGAGGATGTACTCCATCACAGCGTCCGCGTATGCCTTCTCGAGGTCGCGGCCCTGCTCGACGTACGTGTCCTCGTCGATGATCCGCGCCTCGAGCGGGGCGAAGTCGGCCGCGACTGCCGTCGGAACGTTCTCGGCGAGGTACTTCTCGAGCCGATCCTCACCCGCGCCGCCCGCCGGCAGCGCATCGCACGCGGCCGTCGAGCACGTCGCGATCAACCGCTCGACCGAGGTGAAGTAGAGCTTGAACGAGGACAGGCTCGGCGAGAGCGTGATCAGCTTCACGTAGAAGCCGGCCGCCTGACCTGCACGCGCACCGACCAGCCCCTCGCTTCCCCTGAGCTTGATCTCCTGCCAGTCGCCCGCCTTCAGCTCGGCGGCCTTCTGGGCGCCGTCCTTGGACGCACTGCCTCGTACGAGGATGAGACGGTCGTAGCCGACGACTCCGTCCATGACGCTGTCGTAGACGTAGACGTCGTACACGCGCGTCGGGTTCTGCGCGGCAAATGTCGTCGCCACCGTAAGCACCGTCTGCTGCGCGGGTGCCGCCGGGTCGCCGGTGGGAACGTTGGTCCAACCGCTCGCCGGTGCAAACGACGCCACCTGGTACGAGATGCCGAACGCTGCGGCGCCGGCCTGTTCCGTTGCATTCAGCGGCGCCGCGAGGACTCCGCGTGTCGAGAAGAAGTTGGCGAAGTCGACGGTCGGGCCCTTGATTCCTGCGAGGCGTCCCCCGACCCAGTCGACCTGCGCGACCTTCTTTCCCGCCCGTTCGGCCGCGTTCGCGATCGTGTCGGCTTGCAGTACTCCGTTGCCCGAGAACGACGTGCGGTTCGAAAACGTGTCGCCCGTGCGGTGGAAGGTGTTGTTCGTGGAACCGTGCTCTGCCGGGTAGGTGCCCGTCGCCATCGTGTACCAGCCCACACCAGTGTTTGGCGGAAACGCCTGCGTCATCCCGTTCTCGCCCACCACGCCGGTTCGCTTCAGCGCCGCGTAGGTCGGCATCGCTCCCTCGGAGGCGTATTTGTCCATCAGATCGGGCCGCATGCCGTCCGACGAGAACAGCACGACCTTCTGTGCCGTGGGCTTCGACCCAACGGCCTTGTCAGCGCGCGCCGCGCCCGCGGCGACCGCAAACGTGATGAGTGTGAGCACGCAGACGAGTGCGGCCCACGGGCGACGCTTTGACATTCGACTCCTCTCCCTCTCCTCGACGTACGACCGCGGCGATCCTACTCGGCCACGGCGCGGAATCCTAGAGCTCGCTCGTTCGCGGTCAACAGCAATCGTCCTCACCCGTGCCCTTCGGCCGCACGTATGCGACCTGCGGTTCGTGATCGCTCGCCTGACGCGAATCGGCGAACTCGGCGTTCACGTGCACGACGTCGTACGCCGGCGACCGGCTGAAGATCGCATCGCTGACGAGGATCTGATCGAGCACCTGCGAGTTCCCCTCGAACACGTACGAGTACCGCTCGGTCGCTGGCAGGATCTTCATCAGCGTCGTCAGCTCGTCGCCTTCGAGAATCTCGACGGTCTTCGAGAACTCGAAGTCGTTGATGTCGCCGAGGACGATCACGTTCGCGTCATTGTCGAGCGCGAGCACGTTGTCGACGAAGTCGTTGACCACCTGCGCCTGGCCGTGGCGCGGGCCCTCGCCGAAGTTCGTCGGCGGCTGCCAGCGGCTGAAGATGCCCTGGTCGTCGCCCTTCGAGCTGAAGTGGTTGACGACGACGAACACCTTCTTGTCCTTCCAGACGAACTCGCCCGCGAGGGGCTTCCGCGTCGCCTCGAACGCCGCGCTCGAGGTGCCGAGGCGGCCGGGGCTGAAGGTCAGCAGCGGGTGGTTCTTCGGCCCGGTCACCGACGTGTCGTTCGTCGAGGTGCCCCCCGGCCGGTCGACGAACGCGAGATCCGGCAGGTCGGTCCGGAAGAGGAACCCGACCCGGATGTTGCCGCCGGGCGCTCCGCCGTCCTGGTTGTCGAGCGGGTCGATCTGCCGGTACGCGTAGATCGGCCCGCCCGCCGCCTGGATCGCCGCGACCAACTTCGTCCAGGTTGCCGTCGCGCTGACGTTGCCGTTGTCGGTCGTGCCGTTGTCGTCCTGAACCTCTTCGATCCCGACGATCGCGGGCGCACGGAGGTTGTGGACGATCAACCCGGCGAGCTGCGCGAACTTCGCGTCCGGGTTGGTCGCCGCCAGGTTCTCGACGTTGAACGTGGCGACGGTCAGGTCGCTCGGGTGCGCTTCGGCGGCGACCTCGAGCGCGTTGGAGCTCTCGACGAACGTCGGCGGTGTGAGCGCCTGGATCTTGTAGTTCTCGAAGCTGTAGTCGAGCGGACCGATGACCGGCGCGGTGAGGTGGGCGCCGACGTTCATGTCGGGCATCGCCTTCGCCGGTCGCGGCGTGAACCGGTCGCGGAGGATCTCGTCGTCAATGGTGATCCGCTCCGGGTTCGCGTCGGTCGGAGCGAGCAGAATGCCGCCCCGCGCCGTCCGCAGGCCGGTCGCGCTCTCGCCGTTGTCCGGCAGGACGGTGATCTCGCCGAAGCTGCGCGTCGCTCCGACGACGGCCGCGTCGTTTACCTGCACGAGCATGCCCTCGAGCGACTCGTAGAAGTCGATCCCGTCCTGCGTCGGGTCGAAGACGTTCCCGCCCTCGCCCGGAGCGTTGAGATCACCTGACGCGTCGTCCTCGATCACCAGGGTCGGCTGCGTGCGACCGCCCTCGCCCATGACCGTCGGCACGATCGGCGTGGCGGGCCCCGCCGGCGTGACCGTTGCGCGGTCGAGCTCGGTGACCGTCAGGTTGTCGCCGCTGCCGAACTCCACGACGCGGGCGTCGACGCGCACCGCTGCGCCCACGGTGAGCGCGGACGTGTTGACGCCGAAAACGAGGATGCCGTCCGACGTTGCGTCGTTCCCATCGCCGTTCGCGTCCTGCATGTAGAAGCTGCTGGGCCGAATCGCAGTGACGACTCCGGGAACTCCGGCGACGCGGCGGGTCGCGAGCGACGAGACGTGCCCCGCGCCCTGGATCTGCATGATCGTCGCCGCGAAACCGACGGTCGAGAACGAGAAGCTGAAGTCGGCGGCCATCGTGTCGGGCGGGTCGATCAGGTCGCTGTCTCTGACATTCGCTGCCTCCACGGTGACTGTGCAGCTCTCACCCGTTGCGAAGTCGGCGTCGGGATCGAGCGTGAAGGTCTCGGGACCACCGCTTGCGACGGCGGTGTGCGCGCCGCTCACGGCGCACGCGATCCCATACCACGCACCCTCCGCGGTGACAGGCTCCGAGAACGTGATCGTGATGTTTGCGTCGCGCGCGACCTCGACCGCGTTGTTCGCCGGTGTCGTCGACGCGACCCGCGGTGCGCTGTCGACCTCGGGCTCCGTGCCGCTGTTGCGGGGGTTCGGCGCACCTACGGTCAAATCAGCCGAGTTGTTGTCCGTGTCGACCTGGCCGTTGCCGTTACGGAGTGCCGCGGTCGTATTGCTCAGCGTTGGGGTCGGGCCCGCGCCTTCGAAGCAGTTCGTGCCCGTCCCGTATCCGACGACGTCGACGACGTTCACCCCGGAGGGACAGGACGTGCCGCTCGTGATCGTCGCGTTCGTCGAGAGGAGGGCGACCTTGCCCGCGCCCGAAGCCATAGGGATCGACCCCGTCGCGTCGGGCTGCGGGAGATTGACTGTCCCGCCGGCTCCCGCGGCCTCCTGCACGAGGTAGTACCGGCCCGCGCCGATCGAGCCGGAGAGGTTCGTCCGCTGCCAGGTCGTGCCGCCGGTCGACGCGTACTGAACCGAGTACGTGCTGAGGTCGATGGCTGCCGAGCTGGCGTTGTACAGCTCGATGAAGTCGTTTTTGAGCGTCGCGCCGGTGTTCCCGCCTCCGCCGTAGACCTGACTGATGACAAGGCCGGTCGACGACGCGACGGCCGATGTGCTTCCACCCAGGGCGACGAGCGCCACGAGGCAAAGCGCAAGCAGGCGTGACCGCAAGTTGGACTCCTCTCCCCTCTGATGTCCCTACAGACCGGGCCGGAGTGTACCCCGCCTTTCCTGAGGCTCCAAGTCAGGCAATTCACCCACTTCTGGGTTGAAGGAACTCGCAGGATTCTCAACGTTCGAAGTCGATGGTCTTGCGGCGGCCTCGTTTCCTTGGCGCGACTGCGCTCGTGCTCGTGCTCGTTGTCGTGATTGGCGCGACGACAGCGTCGTCCGCGTCCGCACGGACGATGCTCGTCGGGGTCGAGGACTTGGGTGAAGTGGCGTGCCGACAAATCATCGACGGCGACGTCGAGTGCGGCTGATCAGGACTTGGCTTCGTTCCAGTCGTCGCCGGCGCCCACCTCGACGGCGAGCGGTGGGTCAAGCGGGAAGGCCGCCGCCATCTCGGTGCGCAGAATGTCCTTGACGGCGCTCACCTCGGGCTCCGGCGCCTCGACGAGCAGCTCGTCGTGCACCTGGAGTACGAGCCGCGCGGCACGGCCTTCGTCGCGGAGTCGCGTGTGGATCGCGACCATCGCGACCTTGATGATGTCCGCCGCCGTCCCCTGCATGACCGAGTTCACCGCGAGCCGCTCGCCGAGGCTCCGCGTTTGGCGGTTCGACGCGCGGATCTCCGGAACCGGGCGGCGCCGGCCGAAGAGCGTCGTCACGTAGCCGTCGCGCTTCGCCTGCTCGATCGTGCGCGCGATGAAGTCCTGCACGTAGGGGAAGCGCGCGAGGTACGCGTCGATGTATGCCTGCGCCTCCTCGCGGGGAATCTCGAGGTTCTCCGAGAGGCCGAACGCGGAGATCCCGTAGATGATCCCGAAGTTGACCATCTTCGCGATGTTGCGCTCGTCCTTCGTCAGTGTCGCGGGATCCTTGCCGAGCACCTCGGCCGCAGTTGCGGTGTGGATGTCCTCGCCGCGTGCGAACGCCTCGCGCAGCTTCGGCTCGCCGGAGATGTGGGCAAGGATGCGCAGCTCGACCTGCGAGTAGTCGGCGGAGACGAGCTTCCAGCCGGGCTCCGCGATGAAGGCCGAGCGGATCTCTCGGCCGAGCTCGGTGCGGATCGGGATCGCCTGCAGGTTCGGGTTCGACGTCGAGAGCCGGCCTGTGGAGGCGACCGCCTGGTTGAAGTGCGTGTGCAGCCGGCCGTCCTCGGATGAGATGAGCGACGGGAGTGGTTGCAGGTACGTGTTCAGGAGCTTCGAGTACTCGCGCCACTCCTCGATCACCGGGACGATCTCGTGCTCGCCGCGGATCGAACGGAGCACGCGCGTATCGGTCGAGTAGCCCGTCTTGCCCTTGCGGCCGGGCGTCAGCTCGAGCTTCTCGAAGAGGATGCGCGCGACCTGCTGCGTCGAGCCGAGCATGAACTCCTCGCCGGCGAGCTCGTGCGCGCGCGACTCGAGCTCCTCGACGCGGTCGGCGAGGCGCGCGGTGATCTCGCCCATGCGGTACGTGTCGATCTTGATCCCCACGTCCTCCATCGACGCGAGCACCGCGGCGAGCGGGAGCTCGATCGTGTCGTAGAGCTCTTCGCTCCCGCGCTCGCGCAGCCGCTCGCGGAGGACCGGCGCGAGCCGGCGCGCAGCTTCGGCGTGTCGAACGAGGCTCGCGGTCTCCTCATCGGCCTGGGGCTCGGGGATCACCTCGAGGCCGTACTCCTGCGCCAGGTCGTCGAGCTCGTACGCCGGGCGGCCCGGATCGATCAGATACGCGGCGAGCATCGTGTCCTCGGCCGGAGTCATGGTCAAGCGCGGCAGCGCCTTGAAGTCGTGCGCGACGAGGTCGGCATCGCGGAGACGGACCTGCGCCGCGTTCGGGTCGAACGCTCCGACCGTCACTCCGTCGTCGCCGGCGAGTGCGAAGCGTCCGTCGGCGACCGCGAGCGCGGCGCGGTCGCGCACCTCCGGAAGGTCGCCCTCGCGCCACGCGACAGCGGTCCCCTCCGGCCGCATCGTCGGCAGCGCCGGCACGGCTTCGTCGAGCTGGTCGACGCGCCCGAGCAGGCCGCGGAACTCGAAGCGCCGGAACATCTCCTTCAGCTGCGAGCGATCGGGCGGCTGCAGGACGAGCTCCGCCGGATCACAGTCGATCTCGAGGTCGCGCCGCATCGTCGCGAGCTGCTTCGAGACAAGCGCCTGGTCGGCGTGCTCGAGGATGTTCTTGCGCCGCGCGGGCGTCAGTTCGTCGGCGTGCGCGATCACGTCCTCGAGCGAGCCGTACTGCGCGATCAGCTGGCCCGCGGTTTTGTCGCCGATCCCCGGGATGCCCGGAATGTTGTCGCTCGTGTCGCCCTTCAGGCCGATGAAGTCGGCGATCTGGTCGGGCCGGATCCCGTAGCGCGCCTCCACGCGCGCGGGCGTGTAGACGTTCACGTCGGCGACCCCGCGCGGCGTCATCATCAGCGTGACGTTGTCGCTGACGAGCTGGAACGCGTCGCGGTCGGTCGAGACGATCGTCGTCTTGATCCCCGCCTCGTCGGCACGCGTCGCGAGCGTCGCGATCACGTCATCCGCCTCCCAGCCCGGGAACTCGAGGTTCCGGTAGCCGAAGGCCTCGACGATCGGGCGGAAGTAGGGGAATTGCTCGCCGAGCAGGTCGGGCGTCGGCCGTCGCTCGGACTTGTAGGACTCGAGCTGCTCGAGGCGCTCGACCGGGCGCGTGTCCCAGGCCACCGCGACGCCCTTCGGGCGGTAGTCCGAGAGGAGCTTGAAGAGCATGTTCGTGAAGCCGAGCAGCGCGTTCGTCGGGAAGCCCTCGGTCGTGGCGAGCTCCTCGGGCAGCGCGAAGAAGGCCCGGTAGGCCAGGTTGTTCCCGTCGACGAGGAAGAGCTCGCTGTCGCGCGCGGGCCCGTCGTCGAGCTGCAGTTCTTCGCCTGTGAGCGTCTTTGGCATCTGCCTTCGAGTCTATGCCCGAGGCGAAACGTCGGCGCGGGCCGCGTGGAGCAGAAACTCGACTGCGCCACGCCGGCCGGGAACGGGCGATTCGATCACGCCCCGGACGTCCCAGCCGGCGCCGCGAGCTGCGCCCCCGGCACGAGCGTCACTCGGCCTTCCAGCTTCCGAATCGCCTCGGCGAGCGACAGGTACGAGAGGTCCGCAGCGCGTCGGCATCTTCAGGCGACAACTCGAGAACCGCCGAAGCAGCTCCGCGCTCAGCGTCGAACGCAGCTACCGCGGCACGGAGACAGCCTATCCGCTTCGGGCCCTGACCATTCCTGACGTGATCGTCGGGAACGAGACTCGCGCGGCGAACGTGGCCCTGTCTTTCGCCTTAACAGTGCCTGGCACCGTGAGCTGACAATGCCAGGCACCGGTTGGCTCTGCGCCTTCGATTTCGCGATCAGGCTGGCCCGGAAGGGCCGTGTCTCACGCCTTAACAGTGCCTGGCACCGTGAGTTAACAGTGCCTGGCACGGTTAACTCCCGCCGTGCTGCGCTTGCCCCTCCTTTCCGGGCCCCGCGTCGTCGTCGTCAACGTGCCCGACGACGCGGTCGTGCTGCGTCCGCCTTCGCCGGGCGACCCGATGGCGGACGTGGCCGCGGCGGTCCGCGACGCGCTCCGCTTCCCGCTCGAGGGCTCCTCCCTGGAGCAGCTCGTCCCGCCTAGCACCGCCCGAGTGACGATCGTCGTCGAGTTGCCCACGCTGCCGATCCCCGGCGCGCCGATCGACCCCCGGCACGCCGCGATCGAAGGCGTGAGCGACGAGCTCGTGCGCATGGGCGTGCCCTCCCAGGCGCAAACGCTGCTCGTCGCCGCCGGGCTGGCGCGCCGGCCGGGCCCGGGGGACATGGGCCTGATCGCCGCCCCGGAGTTCCGGCGCCGCTTCCGCGGCCAGGTCGTCGTGCATGACGTCGAGGATCCTGACCTCGTCGAGGTCGGGCGCCTCGGGAGTACGCCACTTCGCGTGAACCGCGCGCTCGCGGAGACGGATGCGATCGTCGTCGTCGGCGCAGCGGAGACCGTTCTCCACGGCGGACCTGCTGCACTGCTTGCGGCGGGTGGCCGCGAGGCGCTTCGTGCCGGCGGCGCGTGGTCGCTCCTCGAGACCGCGGCCTCGCAAGGCTGGCAATCCGCACTCGAGCTCGAGCGCGCCCTCGCCGCGCGCGTGCCGGTTATGGGCGTGTCACTGGTCCTCAACCACCCGCGGCTGATGGGGACGACGATCCGGGGCTTTCCGTACGACGAGGAGACCGTGGCATGGGTCGCGCGCTCATCGCTCCGGCGAGCCTTTGGCCTGCTTCCCTCGGCGCTGCGCCGCCGCGCGATCAGCTCGCTCCGGCGCGAGCTGACGGCGGCAGCTGCGTTCGCGGGACCGCCCGCCGTCGCGCATGCAGAAGCGCTGCTTCGCTCGATCGCAGCCCGCGAGGCGGTGCTCGACGGACAGCTCGACACGGTGATCGTCGGAATCCCGCCGACGACGCCCTACCTCCCGCGCGAGCGTCCGAACCCGCTGCTCGCGGCTCATCTCGGGCTCGCGCTCGCGCTGCGGCTCTGGCGCGACGCGTTCCCCGTCGCCGACGGCGGGACGGCGATCCTGCTCCACCGCTTCCACCGCCGCTACGCGCACCCGACGCAACAGCCCTACCGGACGTTCTTCGGCAGTGTGACCCGTTACGGACGTGACCCCGTCGACTTGCTCGAGGCCGAGCGCGCGGCGGCCGCCGACCCGCGCGCAATCCGCGCCTACAAAGAAGGCCGCACGTGCCACCCGCTACTGCCGTTCGCGGACTGGGACGCGTGTCAGCCGGCGCTCGCCCGGCTCGGCTCGGTGCTGATCGCGGGCTGCCGCGACGCGGTCGCGGCACGCGCGCTCGGGTTCGTGCCGACGCACGGCGTCGGCGCAGCGCTCGAGCTGGCGCGCGGCCGCGCAGGGGGCGATCCGCGGATCGGCGTGATCCTCTCGCCGCCGTACTTTCCGATCAGGGTCGGCAGCGGCTCTTCCGGTTTCACTCCCGGATGACTGGGTCGCGAGCACCAAGCGATGCAAGGACGGAGTCAGTGCCGCCAAACATTGACGCGTAGCGTGCGACTGAGGACGCGGCAGCGCGCCGTGTGCTCGCGGGCCAGGCGCCGGGTTGTGGAGCCGGGAGAGCCGCTTAGGTCTCGCCCAGATAGGTCTTGCGCACCTGCTCGTTCTGCCGCAGCTTCTTCGCGTCGTCGGCGAGCGCGACTTTGCCGGTCTCGAGCACGTAGCCGCGGTTCGCGACGTCGAGCGCCATCAGCGCGTTCTGCTCCACGAGCAGGATCGTGGTGCCCTGCTGGTTGATCTCGCGCACGATGTCGAAGATCCGCTCGACGAAGATCGGCGCGAGGCCCATCGAGGGCTCGTCGAGCATCAGCAGCTTCGGGCGAGCCATCAGCGCACGGCCGATCGCGCACATCTGCTGCTCGCCGCCCGACAGCGTGCCCGCGTGCTGGCTCTTGCGCTCGGAGAGGCGTGGGAAGAGCGTGTAGACGCGTTCGAGGTCTTCCGGGAAGTTCGCCTTGTCGGTCCGCTGGAACGCGCCCATCTGCAGATTCTCGAGCACGCTCATGCGCGGGAAGAGACGGCGCCCCTCGGGTGACTGCGCGATGCCCATCTTCACGATCCGGTGCGACGAAGCCGAGGTGATGTCCTGTCCCTGGAAATGGATCGTCCCGCGCCGCGGGCGGTTCAGGCCGTTGATCGAGCGCAGCGTCGTCGACTTCCCTGCGCCGTTGGCGCCGATCAGCGTGACGATCTCGCCCTCGTGGACGTCGATCGTAATCCCCTTCAGCGCCTGGATCGATCCGTAGTACGTGTGCACGTCCTGCAACTCGAGGATGGGGCCGTTCGTACGCGTACTCATGCTGTCGTCGCCTGCCGGCCGAGGTACGCCTCGATGACGCGCTCGTCCTTCTGCACTTCCTGCGGCGCGCCCTCGGCGATCTTCTCGCCGTAGTCGAGCACCGTCACGCGATCGGAGATGCCCATTACGACCTTCATGTCGTGTTCGATCATCAGCACCGTCAGCTGCTGCTCGGTGCGCAGTTTGGCGACGAACTCGGTGAACGACGCCGTCTCCTGCGGGTTCATCCCCGCGGTGGGCTCGTCGAGCAGGAGCAGCTTCGGCTCCGTCGCGAGCGCGCGCGCGACCTCAAGCCGGCGCTGGTCGCCGTAGGACAGGTTGCGCGCCGCTTCCTCGTCGCCGCCGCGGAGCCCGGAGAACCGGAGCAGCTCGTGCGCGCGCTCGCGGGCGCCGCGCTCCTCACGCCTCAGCCCGGGGGTGCGCAGCACCGAGCGGACAATCCCGCCCGACAGCCGCGAATGCATTCCGACGAGCACGTTCTCGATCGCGGTCATCTGCTGGAAGAGCCGGATGTTCTGGAACGTGCGACCGATTCCGAGCTGCGTGATCGCATGCGGGGGCTTGCCGGCGACCGAGGTCCCGTCGAAGACGATCCTCCCGGAGGTCGGCTTGTAGACGCCGGTGAGCATGTTGAAGAACGTCGTCTTCCCGGCGCCGTTCGGCCCGATCAGGCTGACGATCGAGCCCTGGGGGATCGTGAAGTCGACGTCGTTGACCGCGATCAGGCCGCCGAACTCCTTGCGCACGTCGGTCGCCGCGAGCAGATCAGTCATTGCCCCGAATCCGGTCGGTGTCTGAGGCTTCGTGTGTCACGTCGTACAGAGGCGTGTCCCGAACGCCCTCCTCGAGTTCCCGTTTGTGCCGCCGCTCGGCGATCAGGCCGGTCGGACGGAACAGCATCATCACCACGATGATGAACCCGTAGATGCCGAAGTTGTACTTCGGCACGTCGTTGATCCCGACGGCGGTGCCGATCTTCGCCAGCCCCTCCTGGTCGAGGTAGGAGAGGATCAGTCCGCCGACGATCGCGCCCCAGACGCTGCCCATCCCGCCGAGGATGACCATGCAGAGGATGAAGATCGAGATGTTGAAGAAGAAGTCGCTCGGGAACGCGCCGACTTTGAACACCGCGTAGTACGCGCCGGCGATCCCGCCGAAGAACGCGCCGATCGCGTACGCCCACGTCTTCGTCCTCATCAAGGGGACGCCCATCGCGGCGGCCGCCGTCTCGTCCTCGCGAATAGCGACCCACGCACGTCCGAGCCGCGAGTCGCGCAGGCGCACCGACACGAACACCGTGAACAGCAGCAGGAGAATCGCGGTGTAGAAGTAGAGCTCGGCGCGGTTCGACGATTGCTGGAAGCTCACCGGTAACCCGAGCGTGTCGTGGAGCCTCTGCCCGAAACCCGCCGAGTCGATCGGACTGATCCCGAACGTCCCGTGCGTGAGGTCGAAGCCCTTGATGTTGTCCGCGTTGCGAACGAACTGCGGAATGATCTCGCCGAATCCGAGCGTCACGATCGCGAGATAGTCCCCGCGCAGGCGCAGCGTCGGCAGGCCGATCAGGATCCCGACTGTCGCGGTGAGGCAGCCTGCAAGGATCAGGATCAGCCAGATCGAGAGGTGGATCCCCGGCAGGTCTTTGTTGATTCCAACGTCGCCGAAGTGGATCTTCACCTGCTCGAACTGGAGCGAGGCGAACAAGGCGGCCGTGTACGCGCCGGCAGCGTAGAACGCGACGTAGCCGAGATCCAGCAGACCCGCGTAGCCGACGACAACGTTCAGGCCGACGGCCATCATCGTGAAGACGATCATGATCACGGCCGTCCCGACCGACGGCATCAGATCGCCGATCGCGGGGAAGTCCTTGAGATAGGGCAGGAGCGTCGGGTAGAGGAACGCGAGCAGCGCGATCACCGCCGGCAGCAGGAGCCGGCGCACAGGCGCAGGCAGCGCGTCGAGCGCGCCGTCGAGTTGATGCCGCAGCTCGGTCAAGCTCCCTCCGGAGTACGTTCGCCGAGCAGGCCCTCCGGCCGGAAGACGAGGATCGCGATCAGGATCCCGAACACGATCGAGCGCGTCCAGTCGCTGCCAGGCGAGTAGAGCTCCAGCCCCTCGTTGAACTGCTCGATCAGCCCGATGCAGAGAGCGCCGAGCACGGCGCCACTCAGGTTCCCGATCCCGCCGAGCACCGCCGCCGTGAACGCGATCAGGCCGAGCTGGAAGCCCGTGTCGTAGCGGATCGACGTGAAGTGGATGAAATAGAGGAGCCCGCCGGCGCCGGCGAGCGCGCCCGCGAGCGCGAAGGTGAACGAGATCGTCCGGTTGACGTCGATTCCCATCATCGCCGCCGCGTCGGGGTCCTGCGACGTCGCGCGCATCGCCTTCCCCTGCTTCGTCGACCTGACGAGCCACGTCAGCGTAAGCAGCACCGGGATCGTCAGCGCGAGCACGGAGAGCTTGTTCCACTGGAAGCCGACGCCTCCGATCGAAAACGCGACGGAGTTCGGGATCAGCGGGTCGACGGTGTGGTACTCGACCCCATACTTCACCAGCCCGACGTCCTGGAGGATGAACGACATGCCGACCGCCGTGATCAACGGCGCGAGTCGGGGGGCGTTGCGCAGCCGCCGATACGCGACGAACTCGATCGCCACGTTCAGCGTCGACGAGAAGACAACGGCGACGATTAGGGCGACGGCGATCGCGAGGATCGTGATCCCCGCCGCCGATTCGCCGCTGACGCCGAACCAGGTCAGCACGACGCTGGAAGCGACGAGCCCGCCGAGCGCGAACACGTCGCCGTGCGCGAAGTTGATCAGCTGCAGGATCCCGTAGACGAGCGTGTACCCCAGCGCGACGAGTGCATAGACCGCGCCGTTCGTCAGCCCGATGAAGAGGACGTTGAAAAACTCGCTCGGATCATTGACGAGGTTCGCACCCAGCCAGAAGACGATCAGCCCGACGAACCCGAGGCCGAGCCAGCCGACCACCGTCCGGGGCACGTACGCGGAGGCCCCTGCGAAGGCGGACGGTCTCTCGGGACGAGCCGTGTCAGCCACAGAGCCGAAAGCCTAAAGCGGCGGCCTCTCAGAAGAAAGGGGAGGGCCGAAGCCCTCCCCTTTTCTCCAGGCGTTCAAGGGCGGTCAGCTGCCCCTGGCCGCGTCGACGTCCTCCGACTTCGGAGAGATCGTCTTGACGGTGTCGAGCTTCGTGGACGCCTTGTAGATCGTGAAGCCCACGACGGCCCCGCCCGCCTCGGACGGGTCGCCGTTCTCGTTGATGCTGAACGTGCCGAGGTACCCGTTGCTGACCTTCGTCGCAAACAGGTTCTTGATCACGCTCGCGCGCGTTCCGTCGGACTTCGCGATCGCGTCGAGCAGGATGTCTGTCGCCTGCGCGCCGTAGATCGCGTACGGGTCGATCGGCTTGCCGCCGAGCGTCTTCTTGAAGTCGCGGGCGAACTGCGCACCCTTGCCCTTGAACTCGTCGATCGGGACGCCCGCGACCGACATGAACATGCCCGCCGCCGCCTTGCCGGACTCGTCGATCGTCTGCTGCGTCGTGAAGCCGTCGGGCGCGAGCAGCTTGACCTTGCCGTCGTTCGCGCCGAGCGTCGCGACCTTGTCCTTGATCACCTTGGCGCCGTTCTCGTCGATCAGGCCGCCGAGGAAGACCGCGTCGGCGCCGGTGCCGCCGATCTTGCGGAAGAGGCCCTCGTACGACGAAGACTTCGGATCCCACGCCTCGAACCCGGCGATCTTGATCCCGAGACTCTGCGCGGCGTTCCGGAAGTTCGTTGCGACGCCGAGGCCGTACGCCTCCTTGTCGTTGAGTACGTAGACGCTCTTGACGCCTTGCTCCTGCGCGAACTCAGCCATTGCGGCGCCCTGGTAGGCGTCGTGGGGCACGACTCGGACGTAGTTCCGGTTGCCGGTTGGGTAGTACTTGTCCGGCTCCGTCTTCTCACAGCCCGGCCCGCCCTCGGTCAGGCAGACGAACGTGTTCGCCGGCGAGACCATCGGAACGCCCCCGTTTGGGGCCTGGTTCAGCACCGGGATCTCGATCGCGGCACAGCCAGAGTTGAACGTCCCGAGGACGCCGATCAGCTTGTCGTTCCCAGCGTAGGAGTTCGCGTTCTGCGAGCACTTGCCGGACTCCCACTTGCCCGCCTGAGCCGTCGAGTCATCGCAGGACTGGTAGGCGACCTTGTAGTCGCCCGCCTTCCAGCCCGCCTTGTCGAGCAGGTAGCGGATCCCGCCGACGATCTGGATCGTCTGCGTCCGCGACGAGCCCTGGAGCGGCAGGTCGGACGCGATCAGGACGTCCGCGTCCCCGTCGCCCTTGTACTCGATGCCGGTGCAGGAGGACGACGGCAGCGCTTCGATGTTGCCGCCACCACCCCCGCCCCCGTTGTCGTCTCCGCCGCCGCAGCCAGCCGCCACAAGGGCAAGCGACGCTACGAGCAGGGCGAAGAGCACAAGCACACTGCGCTTCTTCAATGCTCCTCCTCCGTCTGCAGATCGGATGGTCCGCGCGTGCGGATGGGGAAGTATCCAGGCTCGCCAAGCGTGCTTTCAACTGAGATCCGACTTCGCAACACGCCGTTAACATGGCTCAACGCGCCGAAGTGGCGGAACTGGCAGACGCGCCGGACTCAAAATCCGGTGGCCCTCGGGCCGTGTGGGTTCGATTCCCACCTTCGGCATACGCCGCCGAAAGTGCGCCGTACTTTCGGCGGTTAGGTTTCTCCTATGCGTATTGGGGTTCTGACGGGCGGCGGGGACTGCCCCGGGCTCAACGCGGTCATCCGGGCCGTGGCGCGGCGGTCGTTTTCTCGCGGCGACGAGGTGATCGGCGTTCGCGACGGGTGGCGCGGGCTCGTCGAGGGCCGATTCCAGCCACTCGGGCCGATGGAGATCTCCGGGATCCTGCCGCGCGGCGGGACGATCCTCGGCACGACGCGCACGAACCCGTTCAAGACCGAGGACGGCGTTCAGCGGGTGCTCGAGCACTTTCGCGAGGAGCGGCTCGACGCGCTCGTCGCGATCGGCGGTGAGGACACGCTGGGCGTCGCCGCCCGCCTGTACCGCGAGCAGGACTTTCCGGTCGTGGGCGTCCCCAAGACGATCGACAACGACCTCTCCGCGACCGACTACACGTTCGGCTTCGACACGGCGGTCTTCATCGCGACCGAGGCGATCGATCGCCTCCACACGACGGCCGAGTCCCACAACCGCGTAATGGTGGTCGAGGTGATGGGCCGCCACACCGGCTGGATCGCCGTGATGAGCGGGATTGCCGGGGGTGCGGACGTGATCCTGATCCCCGAGCAGCCGATCACCGTCGAGCGCACTTGCGAGGAGATCCGCCGCCGCCATGCGCGGGGGAAGAACTTCTCGATCGTCGTCGTCAGCGAAGGCTATGAGCTGACCTACGACTCAGGCGAGCAGCGTCTCGTCGCCGGCGAGGCACGCGCGAGCGACGAGTTCGGTCACGTGAGGCTCGGCGGGGTCGGCGACGCGCTCGCGAACGAGATCGAGCAGCGCACCGGATTCGAGACGCGCGTCACCGTGCTCGGCCACGTACAGCGCGGCGGCACACCCACACCGCGCGACCGCGTGCTCGCGACGCGCTACGGGCTGAAGGCGGCCGACCTCGTGCACGAGGGGAACTTCGGCCGCATGGCCGCGCTCCACGGCGACGACATCGTCGACGTCGCGCTCGAGGACGCGACGAAGGAGCTGAAGACCGTGCCACGCGAGTGGTACGCGGTCGCGCAGGCGTTCTTTGGCTAGATAGGCAGCGCCTCCAGCACGGTTTCCGGCGGACCGGGGCGGATCCGCGCGAGCTCGAAGCCGCCCGACTCGAGCAGTGGGCGCCACTCGGACTCCGTCCGTTCGCGCCCGCCGACCGCGAGCATCACCAGGTCGAGCAGCTTCTCTCCGGGGTCGTTCGGCGGCGCAACGACGCCGTTGACGATCAACAGCCGGCCGTCGTTCGCGACCGCTCGCCGGACGGCGCGCAGGATCGCGCGCGCCCGCTCGTCGTCCCAGCCGTGCAGGATGCGCGACAGCACGTAGACGTCTGCGCCCTCGGGCACGCCTTCGAAGTAGTCGCCCGCGACGACCCTGCAGCGATCCGCGAGGCCGGCCGCGCCGATGCGCTGCTCCGCTTCGGCCGCGACGTGCGGGAGGTCGAAGACGACGCCTCGCAGCTCCGGCTCGCGCCCGAGCAGCGCTTCCAGGAGCGCCCCGTTACCACCGCCGACGTCCACGACCGTCTCGTCGCCGCGCCACGGTCCGAGCGCCTCGACGATCGCTTCCTTCCCGCCGCCCGCCATGAAGCGGTTGAAGCGCGCGCTCTTCTCGGGATGCGCGGCCAGGTAGTCGTCCCACGCCTGGCCGAAGAACGCGTCGAACGACGGCTCGCCCGTCTCGACCGTCCGCTGGAGCCCGCCGAACGCCGGGTAGAACTCCTCGCCGAACACGAGCGCGAAGTCGCGGAACGAACCTGGCGCGTCGCGCAGCAGCTCGCTGGACTCCGAGTTCGCGAACGTGCCGGCCTGGTGCTCGACGAAGATCCCGTGGGCCGAGAGCAGGCGCAGCACGCGGTAGAGCGCGTCCGGGTCGGCACCTGTCTGCGCCGCCAGGTCGTGCGCGGAGCGCGGCCCTTCGGTGAGCGCGTCCGCGACCCTCAGCTTCGCCGCGACGTAGACCGCCTGGCTGACGATGAAGCCTGTGATCCGACCGGCGAGCTCCGCGCGCGCGTCGCCCATCAGCCCGTCACGATGAGCGCGTCGGTCGGCGCGTAGTCGTCGGTCAGCAGCGGCACGTCGCTCGTGTCGATCGGCCGGTCGTAGCGGCCCCTGATCGCGGCCTCGAGCTTCGGCGCGGTGGACGGCCTGGCGTCGCGCCAGCGCGCGAGCAACGTCTGCCGCGACGGGGGTGCGAAATCGCCCGCGACCACGATCACGTTCTGGACCGAGTCGGGAACGTCGCCGACCGGATGCACGAGCACGGTCGAGAAGACAGAGCGGTACGTTCGCACGAACGAACGGAAGAGCCTCGAGCTCGGGCCTGAGATCGTGCCGATCACGTTTGCGACCACGACGCCGTCCGGCTCCAGCCGCGACCGCACGAGCTCGAGGAATTCGCGCGTCGTCAGATGGAACGGGATCGAGTCGGCGTAGTACGCGTCGAGCGCGATCACGTCCCAGCGGCGCTGCTCACGCGCGAGATAGCGGCGGCCGTCGGCGACCGCGACCGCGAGCCTCGGGTCGCGGGGCAGCGCGAACCAGCGCAGAGCAACGTCGACCACCGCGGGATCGAGCTCGGCGACCTGGATGCGAAGCCGCGGGTAGTCCCGCCAGAGCCGCTTCGGCGCCGACGCGCCGCCGAGCCCGATGAACAGCACGTCGCGCGCGTCCTCGTTGTAGGCGAGGCCGAGGTGAAAGTAGTCGGTGTACGCGAAGACGGTGGCGAAGGGACGACCGATGCGCATTCCGCTCTGGAACGAGCTGTCGAAGCGCAGATAACGTTGACCGCCGTCCTCCACGACCGCGAGCGAGTGATACGCGGTCTCCTTGCGAAACCGCACCTTCACGCCCTCGCCGCCGAAGTCGACCGCGCCGGCGTTCGGGTCCCCCCGGAGGCGAATGACGGGCGAATAGTTGCGAGATTGCGCGGCGCTCAGCCGGCCGCCCTGCTCGGGAGCGAGCGAACGCGCCGCCGCGACGGAGCCGGCGAGCGCGAGTAGCGCCGCGATCGCGACGGTGAGCCGCCGCGAGGCTGCGGCCAGGACGGCCACCGCGGCGAAGAGCGCGGCAGCCCCGAGCGCGAGCAGCTCGTTCGTCCCGAGCTCGGGGACGAGCACGAACGCGGTCGCGAACACGCCGGCGATGCTCCCGAGCGTCGAGATCGAGAACAGCCGGCCTGCCGTCCGGCCGACAGTGTCGAGGGAGCGCGTGTGGATCTTGACGGCGATCGGCGTCACCGTTCCGAGCACGACGCTGAGCGGCCCGAAGAGGACCGTCGCCGAGAGGAGCGGGTTCAGCCGCGGGCCCGGATCCCAGCGCGTGATCGCTTCGAGCACGCTGTCGTCCGCGAGCGGGACTGCGAGGACGAGCAGCGCGCCGGCAGAGATCGCCGCGAGGAGCAGGTCGAGGCTCGGCCGCCGGTCGGCCAGCGCGCCGCCCAGCCAGTACCCGAGCGAGAGCCCGGTCAGCACGACACCGATCAGGGCGCCCCAGACGTAAAGGGAGTTCCCGAACCACGGCGCCAGCACGCGGCTCGCGGCGATCTCGACGCCGAGCAGCACGCCGCCCGAGACGAAGACCGCGAACGCGAGGGCGGCTCGCTCCCTGCTCACGCAGCCGAGGCTACCCGGTCGAAAGACGGTAGAGCGCGACCCAGGGACCGGCGACCTCGCCGTCGGGGTTGACGCGCAGGACGAGCTGGAAACGCTCGAGCTGGTCGAGGAACCGTTGCTCGAGCGGATACTCGTCCGCGGCCGCCCGCACGCGGTCCTCGACCTCGCCGGTGACCGCGACGTAGCGGACGCCGTGCTCGAGCAACCGGACGACGTCGCGGTTCGGGTCGGAGTCCTGCCAGGGCGCCGGCAGCTGCAGCCGGACGATGCGCGCGCCGGGCGGCTCGGGAACCGAGGGGTCGAGCGCGACCGCGTCGCCGTCGACGACCGCCGCGATCCGTGGCACCGCGACGGCACGCGCGTCGGTCTTCACGAGCTCGCGGTCGTCCTCGACCGTCCAGGTGAGCGGCACGACGAGCAGGAGCAGGAGTACCGCAGCGAGTGCTGTGAACCGCGACGCGAGCACCGCGAGTGCGGGGATCAGCGGCAGCACGTAGCGGTCGAAGTGCGCTCCGATCGGCAGCAGGCTGAGGAAGTACACGAGTGTCCACGACGCGAGCACACGGTCCGCGCGCCCGCGGCGGGCGAGCGCGATTCCGAGCCCAACCGCCGCGACGACGAGCACGGGGCCAAGCGACTCCCAGAGCCGGTCCGCGAACGCGATCGGCGAGGCGTGGTCGTGCTCGAACCCCAGCCATCCTTCGCGCGCTCGCCCGTTCACGCGCGTGAAGTCGTCCCAGGCCTCGCCTGGATGCGCGAACGCGAACGGCGACCCGAGCGCGAAGCCGCCGACCAGGAGTGCGACCGCTCTGGCCAGCCGGCGCCAGCGGCCCCATGCGACGACGACGATCGGGACGAGGAGAAGCAAGCCCGGGTACTTCGCCGCGGCTGCGAGGCCGGCGACGAGGCCCGCGAGCTCGATCCGGTCCGAGACGAGCAGCGCGAGCGCGACGGTGACGAGCGTCGTCAGCAACACGTCGGTGACCGCCATGCGCGAGTACGCAACGTGCACCGTCGCGACCGCGACGACGACCGCGGCGACGCCGCCTGCCATGACGCCGTAGGCCCGCTCACCGAGCCACCAGGCCGCAGCGACTCCGGCGACGCCGATTCCGACCGCGACGAGTCGCGCCGCGAGATACGAGGGCTCCCCTTCCCACGCCTGGAACGGCGCCAGCACGTAGAGGAGCAGGCTCGGGTAGTCGAAGAACGGGTGCGGATCGACGCCGGCGCCGTGCACGATCCCCCATGCGCGAGGAACGATGTTCTGCTCGTCCGGGTTCAGCAGGCTGCGGTACGGGAGGCCGTATTGCACGCCGACGAGCCGAAGCGCCGCCGCCCCCGCGAGGACGAGGGCGAGGATCGTCCGCGACCCGCCCCAGCGGGCGTCAGGTTCAGACGGTGGGGGGCTCGTCACCGACGAGCGCGCTGACGTCGTTCGCCTCGACGATCACGGCGTCGATCCCGGCACGCTCGAGTGCGATCACCTCGTCGCGCGACGTGACCGCAACGTGCGCGACCGCGAGCTTTCCCGCAGGCACGTCCGGAAGCAGCTCGAGCACGTGGTCGAGTGGGTCCGCGTCGCGGTCGTCGGACTCGCCCGCGAGCAGCACGATCTCGGGATCGATGTGCTCGAACGCGTCCTCGAGCTGCTCCTCGTCGCGCACCTCGACGACGCAGTCGAGGCCGAGCTCGAGCACCCGCGCGTAGTCGTCGGCCAGACGATTCCAGTCGTCGCCGTAGCGCTCGGCGACAAGCAGGCAGGCGTCGGCACCAGCGGCGTCCGCCGCCTCGGGTCCGTCGGCGCACCACAGGACGGGCAGCTCGGTCGCGTCGCGCAGTCCGCTCACGTTCCCGCGCACGACCACGCCGTCGGCGCCGTGCCGCTCGGCTGTCCGGGCGGCGTCGGGGTCGGCGACATCGACGAGCACGGAGATTCCGTCGCCTTCGGAGATCGCCTGGCTGAATCGACGCGTACCTCGCTGGTTCACGAGCCGCTGATCGTAACGGTGGCGGCCGGCGGGACGAGCCTTCCCGCCGGCCTGCCGCCCGCGCTCAGTGGACCGGGAGCGGCAGCCCCGGTACCCGGAGAGGCTCGTCGAGGCAGGAAATCTTCGCGACGGCCGGATGACCCGGACCGACCTTGCCGCCGCTGTTCGGCACGTTGTCCCGCCGGTTCCCGTCGGACTGCGTGACGCAAAGCGTTCGACCGACCAGTAACGGGCTCGTCGGGAACTCGAGCGGCCCTTCGTTGCGCAGTTGCGCCACAGGCGGATTACGGAAGAACTCCCGCACGCGACCCTGCCGGTCGACGACAACGATCGCGTTGCGCTCGTTCGCGGCCGCGAAGATCGTCCCCGCCCTGTCGAGAGCGATCCCGTCGACGCCTTCGAGGTACGGGTGCTGCACGAAGACGTTGTCGAGGCAGAGCGTATCGGCGGTGAAGGTCGTGTCGCTGTTGACCGGGCTCGCGACCTTGCCGTCGCGGTCGAGCTGGACCTCCCATACCGCTCCGCGCGCCGTGTCGGCCACGAGCAGCTTGCCGTCCTCGGTGAACGCGACGCCGTTCGCGACGAGCGGCTGCGAGCCCATGGTGTTCGTCGCCTGACGAGTCGCCGGGTTGATCGTGCCCGGCGGCAGCGAACGGACGTCGCGGCCGACGCCGCCGCTCACGTCGTTCGCCATCGGCTGGACGCGGAACACCTCGACGCCTGCCCCACCTTCGGGCGGGATCCGCCAGACGCGGCCCAGGCCGGTAGTGCCGTCTCCGGTCCAGAGGTTGGCGCGGCGGTCGAAGGCGACGCCGTTCGCGCCCGGTACGCCGGTTGCGAACACCGTCGCGGTCGGCTTGCTCGTCTCGTCGGGCGTGAGCACGCCGATCTGGTCCTGGGCTCCGAGCCCCGTGACATAGAGCCGGCCGTCGTCGCCGAACGTCAAGCCGCTCGGAGCACACGGCGTCGGCAGGAACCCCACGATCGTCGCGCCGCCGCCCGCGACGGGCACGCGGTAGACAGGGCACGGATTCCCTCCGCCGCGCGCCGCCACGTAGAGGTTGTTCTGCTCGTCGGCGGTCAGGCCCTCGATCCCGAGGGTGCTCTCGAAGACCGTCGTCCAGCTCGCTTCGTCGCCGGGCGGGTCGTGCTCACGCGCCGACGCAGCGCCGATCAGCAGGCCTGCGACGGCGCCCGACACGAGCACGACCGCGAGCAAGCCCAGCCTCCTCCTTCGGTTCATCTCCCCCTCCTCCTGTCACCAAGGGTCGAAGGGATGGACCTTAAGGGCGTTTCAGCGGCCGATCGGGTGCCAGACGGTCTTGAGCTCGAGAAAATCCGCGATCTGGTACGGGCTTTGCGCATCCGGCGGCGCCTTGACAATGCGCTTCACGTTGTCCGCAGCGGCCCGCTCGAGCTCGGCGACGTCGCCGTTCGCGCCGGTGAGGTCGATCGCGTTCACGTCCATGTGCGACGCGAGCCACGGGGACAGCTCGGCCTTGTAGCCGGTGAGGAGGTTCACGACGCCGCCCGGGACGTCGGAGGTGGCGAGTACCTCGGCGAGCTCGATCGCCGCCAGCGGTCTCGTCTCCGACGCGATCACCACGACCGAGTTGCCGGCGACGAGCGGAGGCGCAAGCCGCGACACGAGGCCGAGCAACGCAGGCTCCTCGGGCGCGAGGACGCCGACGATCCCCGTCGGCTCCGGCACCGTGAAGTTGAAATAGGGCCCCGCAACCGGGTTCGAGCTGCCGAGGATCTGTGGCAGCTTGTCGGCCCAGCCCGCGTACCAGACGAAGCGGTCGACGGCGGCGTCGACCTCAGCTTCGCCTTCGGCGAGCGCGGCGAACTCTGCCTTCCGCGTCTCGAGCATCTCCGCGACGCGGTACAGGACCTGCCCGCGGTTGTAGGGGGTCATCGCGGCCCACTTCTCGAACGCGGGACGCGCCACGCGCACCGCGTCGCGCACGTCTTTGCGCGAGGCGCGCGCAACGTTCTGGCCCTGCGCCTCGTAGGTGCGGCCGGATTCGGAGCGCGGGAACTCGCCGCCGATGTAGAGCTTGTAGGTCTTCTTGACCGGAAGCCGGCTCATGCGTCGAACCGCAGGTACGGCTCCAGTCCGTGCCGCCCGCCCTCGCGGCCGAAGCCGGACTCCTTGTAGCCGCCGAACGGGGAGGCCGGGTCGAAGCGGTTGTACGTGTTCGCCCAGACGACGCCGGCGCGCAGCTGGTTCGCCATCCAGAGGATCCGTGAACCCTTCTCGGTCCAGACGCCGGCGCTGAGGCCGTACGGCGTGTTGTTCGCCTTCTCAACCGCCTCCTCCGGCGTGCGGAACGTCAGCACGGACAGCACCGGCCCGAAGATTTCCTCCTGCGCGATCCGGTAGCTCTGCGCGACGTTCGTGAACACTGTCGGCACGAACCAGTAGCCCTTCTCCGGGAGCCGGCACGGCGGCTGGTAGATCTCCGCGCCCTCCTCCTTCCCGGACTCGACGAGCTCCGTGATCTTCTCGAGCTGCATCTGCGAGTTGATCGCGCCGACGTCCGTGTTCTTGTCGAGCGGATCGCCGACGCGGAGCGTCTGCAGGCGGCGCTTGAGCTTCTCGACGAGCGGCTCGTAAATCGATTCCTGCACGAGCAGGCGCGAGCCCGCACAGCAGACGTGGCCCTGGTTGAAGTAGATGCCGTTCACGATTCCCTCGACCGCCTGGTCGAGCGCGGCGTCGTCGAAGATCACGTTCGCGGCCTTGCCGCCGAGCTCGAGCGTCAGTTTCTTGCCGGTGCCGGCGAGCTCGCGCTGGATCGCCTTGCCGACCTCCGTCGAGCCTGTGAAGGCGATCTTGTCGACACCGGGATGCTTGACGAGCGCCGCGCCCGTGCGGCCGTCGCCGGTGACGATGTTCACGACGCCCGGCGGCAACTCGGCCTGGCGGAGGACGTCGCAGAAGAGCAGCGCGGTGAGCGGCGTCGTCTCCGCCGGCTTGAGGACGACGGTGTTCCCGCATGCGAGCGCGGGCGCGATCTTCCACGACAGCATCAGCAACGGGAAGTTCCAGGGAATGATCTGACCGGCGACGCCGAGCGGTTTCGGCGTGCGGTTCGAGAACGCGTACTCGAGCTTGTCGGCCCAGCCCGCGTAGTAGAAGAAGTGGGCGGCCGAGAGCGGGAGATCGACGTCGCGCGATTCGCGGATCGGCTTGCCTCCGTTCAGCGACTCGAGCACGGCGAACTCGCGCGAGCGCTCCTGGAGGATGCGCGCGATCCGGAACAGGTACTTCGCGCGCTCGCTCGCGGGAAGGTCCGACCAGCCGTTCTCGAACGCCGCGCGTGCGGCCTGGACGGCGAGATCGACCTCCTCCGGCGTCGCCTGCGCGACCTCCGCGAGGGGCTCCTCGGTCGCGGGCGAAATGGTCGTGTAGGTCTCGCTCGGCTCGAGCCAGTCGCCGCCGACGAAGAGGCCGTAGCGGTCGCGGAGCTGGACGATGTCGCGCGACTCGGGCGCGGGTGCGTACTCCCACTCCGCGGGTACCGGTGCCCGGTCCTGCTTTCGCTCGAGGTCAGTCAAGAGTGAAGTAGTCCGGACTTTGATAACGGCCGGTTTTTTCCTTGCGGATCTGCATCAGGACGTCGTTGAGGAGCGACGAGGCGCCGAAGCGGTGCAGATCCGGCGTCAGCCAGTCGGTGCCGAGGGTCTCGTGCACGAGCACGAGGTGCTGGACGGCCTGTTTCGCCGTCCGGATCCCGCCCGCCGGCTTGAAGCCGACCATGCGGCCGGTCTCGTCGTGGACGTCGCGGATCGCCTCGAGCATCACCAGCGCGACGGGAAGGGTCGCCGCGGGCGAGATCTTGCCCGTCGACGTCTTGATGAAGTCCGCGCCCGCGGCCATCGCGAGCAGCGACGCGCGGCGCACGTTGTCGTACGTCCCGAGCTCGCCCGTCTCGAGGATCACCTTCAGGTGAGCATCGCCCGAAGCTTCCTTCACGCGCACGATCTCGTCGTACACCTTCGCATAGCGGCCCGAGAGGAACGCGCCGCGGTCGATCACCATGTCGATCTCGTCCGCGCCGAGCTCGACGGCGGCGCGCACGTCCTCGAGCTTGATCTCCGTCGGATACTGGCCCGACGGGAAGCCCGTCGCGACCGACGCGACCTTGACGCCGCTGCCTTCGAGCCGTTCCCTCGCGTACGGCACGAGGTTCGGGTAGACGCACACGGCTGCGACCGACGGAACCGTGCGATCGACCGGGTCGGGCCGGATCGCCTTCGAACAGAGCGCGGCGATCTTCCCGGGCGTGTCCGAGCCTTCGAGCGTCGTCAGGTCCATCATGCGGATCGCGAGATCGAGCGCGAAGAGCTTCGACTCACGCTTGATCGAACGCTTCGCGAGCGTCGCCGCGCGTTCCTCGACCGCAACCTGGTCGACCGAGCCGATTCGGGGGAGGCGCGGCTCTAACGGGAGTTCGAACCCGCGCGGCAATGCAGGCGCCTGGGCCATGTTTCGGAGTCTAGCCCCGGCGTCCGGGCCTGCCGTCATCGTTCCCGGACAACGACGTGCGATGGAATCGGCGCACATCGATAGGCTCGCCGTCGTCGTGGAGGCGGCCCGTGCGCTGGTGCTCGGAGCGCTCCGCGGCCGGGCGGCGCGCAGCGCATGTCCGCGCCTGCCGGTCGTCCCGCGTCCGCAGGAGGCGCCGACGCAGCCGTGTGGGACTGACGGCGCCGGGGTAGACGCCGCGCGTGCGGGAGCACCATGTCGAGAGCTGGAGCGAGCTACACGAGCACCTCTACGAGGATTCGTGGCAGGAGGGGCTCGGGCGGCACCGGTCGAATGAGGCGTTTCGTGGCCGCGGCTGGGTCGACGAAGGTCTCGCGACGACGCTGCAACGACTTGGGGGCGACTCCGCGGCGCTCGAGGTCCAGCTCCTGCGCAACTTCCGCAAGTACGCGCGCCGCGGGGACGTTCCGTATGACTCGACCTGGCACTGGCTCGCGCTGGGGAAGCATCACGGCCTGCCGACGCGACTGCTCGACTGGACGTACTCGCCGTACGTCGCGCTCCACTTCGCGACAGCCTCGCTCGAACGCTACGACCAGGACGGAGTCGTCTGGGCGATCGACTACGTGCGCGCGCACGAGCTCATTCCCGCGCGCCTGCGGGCGGTGCTCGACGAGGAGGGTGCGAACGTCTTCACCGCCGAGATGCTCGAGCGCGTCGCCCGCGGGCTCCGCGAGCTGGACGTGCTCGCCGACGAGGAGGAATTCGTCGTCTTCCTCGAGCCGCCGTCGCTCGACGATCGAATCGTCAACCAGTACGCCCTGTTCTCGTTGATGTCGGGCCCCGACGCCTCATTCGACGAGTGGGTCGAGCAGCACGGCGACCTCGTGCGAAAGCTCGTCATCCCGGCGGAGCTGAAGTGGGAGATCCGCGACAAGCTCGACCAGGCGAACATCACGGAGCGCGTCCTCTTCCCGGGCCTCGACGGCCTGAGCGCGTGGCTGCGCCGCTACTACCTGCCCCGCCGCGTGGAGTAGGACCACTCCCCCCACCCGGGTGGGGCTTCAAGCCCCACGCCACCCGCAAACCCGCCGTCGAGCGTACCCGCAGCATGCGCACGAAGGTGTAACGCCTTCGTGCCGATTGTGTGAAATCTGCCCGGCGCGCTAGATGCCGAGGCGCTCGAGCAGCGTCTCATCCCGGCGCCAGCGCGGCTTCACCTTCACGTGCAGGTCGAGGAAGACAGGATGCCCGAGCGCCAGCTCGATCTCGGGCCGCGCGCGCGTGCCGATCTCCCTGACCATCGAGCCGCCGCGGCCGACGAGGATCTGCTTCTGCGAGTCGGTCTCGACGAGGAGCGACGCGCGGACGGCCTTGTCGCCGATCTCGTCGATCTCGACCGTGATCGCGTGCGGAACCTCCTCCCGTGTCAGCTGCAGCGCCTTTTCGCGGATCAGCTCCGCGAGCTGCAGCTCCAGCGGCAGGTTCGTCCGCTGCTCCGGCGGAAAGTACGCGGGTCCTTCGGGCAGCAGCCCGACGAGCTCCTCGCGCAGCTCGGCGACGCCGTCGCCGGTTTTCGCGCTCACCGGGTGCAGAGCGTGAAAGTCGCCGAGCTTCGCTGCGGTCGCCATCTGCGTCGCGATGTGTCCCGGCTTCAGACGATCGACCTTGTTTAGCGCGATCACGACGGGAACTCCGAGCGAGAAGACGCGCTGCGCGACGAAGCGGTCCCCGGCTCCGATCCGCTCCCGCGCCGACAGGACGAGGAGTACGGCGTCGACGTCGTCGAACGACGCGTCGACGGTGCGCTGCATGTGCTCGGTAAGCGCGTCGCGCGGGCGCTGGAAGCCCGGCATGTCCACGAGCACGAGCTGGTGGTCGTCGCCGTTGGCGATCCCGAAGATCCGGTTGCGCGTCGTCTGCGGCTTGTCTGAGACGATCGCGACCTTCTCGCCCGCGAGGGCGTTCACGAGCGTCGACTTGCCGACGTTCGGCCGGCCGCCGACGGCGACGAAACCGGACTTCACAGGTCGAAGGAGTCGGGCAGGAGCTCGGCGGGCGTGTGAGTGACAACCTCGCCGTTGGCGCGCCGGTAGGTCACGCGGTCAAGCTTGAACTCGTGCAGCCACTGGCGGCAGCCGCCGCAGGGCGACACGGTGATCGCGATCGCCTCGAGATCGCCCGGCCGTAGCCCTTCGGCGACCGCACGAGCGAGCGCCGTTCGTTCCGCGCAGATGCCGAGCGGGTACGCGGCGTTCTCGACGTTCACGCCCTCGATCACGTGCCCGTCGCGCGCGAGCACGGCTGCGCCCACTGGGAAGTGCGAGTAGGGCGCATATGCGCGCGCGGCGACGACATCCGCCCGCTCGAGCAGCTCGGTATCCGTCACGACCAGAAGACCTGGAAGATCGCGAGCGTCACGAGCGCGCCGAGCATCCCGCCGAGAAAGACCTCGAAGACGGAATGCACACCTGCCTCGATCCGTGTCTGTACCACGAGCAGAGCCATGATGAACGTCAGGGTCGAGATCAGGAACCAGTACTGCGCATCGCCGAGCAGGTAGGTCACGGCCATCCAGCTGCCGAACGCGAGCGCGGCGTGACCCGAGGGAAGGCCGCCGCGCAACGGCGTGCCGCGGCCCGTGTATGCCTTCGCCCCGATCACGAGCATCATCGTCAGCACGAGCGCGATCACCGTCAGCTCGAACGGCGCGTCCCGGAGCTCATCCAGCACCCGCAGGCTTGGGTCGCGGAGGCGCTCGGCGAAGACGAGGTAGCCGACGGCGGTGGCGGTCACGGTCGCGATCAGCACTGCTCCGGCCGCGATGTCCTTCGCGAGCTTCGCCATCGGGTCGAACGACGTCGTCGCGACGTCGATCGCGCCCTCGATCGCGCTGTTCACCATCTCGGTGATCAACACGAACGCGATCGAGAGCAGAAGCGCGATCAGCTCGATCTTTTCCACCCCGGTCGCGAGCGCGGCGATCAACACAGCGACGGCGATCATGAAATGGATCCGCATGTTCCGCTGCGTGCGGAGCACGTGGATGATCCCTTCGAACGCGAAGTTGAAGCTCTCGACGAGCGAGGAGGGACGGAGGCGCGGCGCGTTCACTGCTGGTGAATTCGCTCCCTGGCTTCCATCTCCGGCCCGTGGTCGTGGCCGAGCAGGTGCAGGAGTGCATGGACGAGCGGCGCTCGCCACTCGTCGGCCACGACCTGCGGGCAGATGACCGCGTCGCCCAGCAGGCGTGGCAGCTCGCCGGGCACTTCGTCGCGCTCGTCGATCGGGAACGCGAGCACATCCGTCGCCTCGTCGATCCCGAGGTGGTCGCGCTTCAGCGCTCGGATCTCCTCCGGGCCGACGAAGTGGATGGCAAGCTCGCCTTCGTCGACCCCCTCGGCGGCGAGCACGGTCCGCGCGAACTCGGCCGCAGCTTCACCCTCGACTTCCCGACCGCTTCGGTTCTCGACCTCGACGTCGACCATCAGCGACTGCGTTGGGTGCCCGTTTCCTCCGCGTGGCGCTTGTACGCCTCGACGATCCGCTGCACGAGCTTGTGGCGAACGACGTCGTTGTGGCTGAACTGGACGAAGCCGACGCCGTCGACCTGCGCAAGGATCCGCTGCACGTGGATCAGGCCTGACGCCTGCTCCCGTGGCAGATCGATCTGCGTCACGTCGCCCGTCACGACCATCTTCGAGCCGAAGCCGAGACGCGTCAGGAACATCTGCATCTGCTCCGGGCTCGTGTTCTGCGCCTCGTCGAGGATCACGAACGAGTCGTTCAACGTGCGTCCGCGCATGAACGCCAGCGGCGCGACCTCGATCGTGCCGCGCTCCATGTACGCGTTCAGCTTCTCGGGATCCATCGTGTCGTAGAGCGCGTCGAAGAGGGGCCGCATGTACGGGTCGACCTTCGCCAGCACGTCACCGGGGAGGAAGCCGAGCCGTTCGCCGGCCTCGACTGCCGGCCGCGTGAGGATGATGCGGCCGACCTGGCGCTCTGAGAGCGCCGCCACGGCGAGCGCGATCGCGAGGTACGTCTTACCGGTGCCTGCGGGACCGATCGCGAAGGTGACCGTCGAGTTGCGAATCTCGTCGACGTAGCGCTTCTGTGTGACGGTCTTCGGCGCGATCTTCTTGCCGCGATGCCGCCAGACGACGTCCTCGAAGACGTCGCGGATGTCGGCGGACTGGTCGAGTGCGCCCAGCACTGCGTCGACGGTTGAAGGCCCGATCTCGTGCCCGCCCTCGACGAGCTCGACCAGCTCGTCGACGACCGCCCGTGCCGCGACGACGTGCGCGTCGTCGCCCTCAAGCGTCAGCTGGTTGCCGCGCAGGCGGATCGTGCACTCGAGACGATCGCGAAGCGACTCGAGCACGCCGTCGCCGACGCCGGCGAGCTCGGCGGCGACGTCATTCGAGACAGAGAGGGTCTCTTGCACGCCTGAAAGTGTAAGTGTGGACGGATCGACTCAAACTCGTCGCGCGCGTGTCACATACGCGGCGAGGCCTGGCGGTATCGTCAGCGCCGGGACGCGGGTGGCCCGGAAGCCCCACCCAGGGTGGGGGTGACCCGGGTTCCGGGGCCAACGTCGTCGTACGTTTCCTGCAGCAGGGCCGCGAGGGGCAGATCGACGTTCAACTCGAGCCGACGACCGTCGACGAACGCGCCGGCGATACGCGCTTCCGCTTCCATAGACGATCGAGCTGCGCGGTGCGGCCTCCGACGGGCCACAGCTCTCCACGAGCTGCTCGAACCGGCGGAAGAGCTCGACCGCCGTCGGGTTCTTGCCGTCCAGGTACGCGTCGACGAACGCCACGGCCGTCATTCAGGCGAGCTTCTCGCGGACGAGCTGGCTGACGGTCGAGCCGTCCGCCCGCCCGGCCACCTGCGGCATGACGTCTGCCATCACGCGGCCGAGGTCGCGCATGCTCGTCGCTCCGACCTCGGCGATCACGTCGTCGATAATCTCCTCGAGGTCTTCTTCGTTGAGCGGCTCGGGCATGAACTCCTCGAGCACCCCGAGCTCTCGTTCCTCCGCCTGCGCCTGTTCCTCTCGGTCGCCGGCGCGGAACGCCTCTGCGGCCTCGTTGCGCCGCTTGCGCTCACGCTGCATGACCTGCAGCTCCTCGTCATCCTTCAGCGGCCGTTGCAGCTCCTTCTCGGCGCCGCGGAGCGCGCTCAGGATCAGGCGCAGCGTGTCGCGCCGCTCGGCGTTCCGCGCGAGCGTCGCCTGCTTGAGCTCGTCCTCGATCCGCGCGATCAGGCTCACAGGTCCTCCGACATCTGTCGACCGCCGAGAACATGCCAGTGCAGGTGGAACACCGTCTGCCCCGCGCTCGGCCCGACGTTGACGACGACGCGGTAGTCGTCGAGCCCCGCTTCGCGGGCGGTGTCGGCGACGAACTCGAGCATGCGCTTAGCCTCGCCGTCCTCGAACTCCGCGACGTCTCGGAAGGTCTCGACGTGCCGTTCCGGGATGATCAGCAGATGCGTCGGCGCTTTCGGCGCGATGTCGCGGATCGCGGCGAAGCCGTCGGACTTCCGCACGTGATCGCCCTCGCGGTAGAGCGTGCAGAAGACGCAGTCGTCAGGCAGCGAGGATCCCCTCCTCCGTGACCGCCGCTGCACACACGCGTACCAGCTCGCCGACAGGGCCGTCCACGAGCCAGGGCGAGTAGTCGTCGCCGTAGCCGCGTCCCGGCCGGTCGATCAGCACGACGTCCTCGGAGCCGAGCTTGCCGCGCCAACGCGCAACCGACGCGCGTTGCGAGGCGCGCCGGAGCCGCGCGCTCCGTTCCTTCTTCACGGCCACAGGGACCGTGTCCGCAGCCGCCGTCGCGGTTCCCGGGCGCGGCGAGTACGGAAAGACATGCACCTTCGTGATCCCGGCCTCGCGGACGACGCGCAGCGTGTTCGCGAACGCGCGCTCGTCCTCCTCGGGAAAGCCGACGATCACGTCGGTCGTCAGGTTCAGGTCAGCGAACCGCTCGAGGCGTCGCAGGTAGGTCGCCGCCGTGTACCGGCGCCCCATCGATCGCAGCACCCGATCGTCGCCGGACTGCAGCGGGACGTGCAGGTGGTGGGCGACCGCAGGAGTCTCGCGGAGCGCACGCTCGAGCTCTTCGCCGACGTGGTTGACCTCGATCGAGGAAAGCCGGACCCGCTCGAGCCCGGGAGTCGCTCCGGCCTCGCGCACCAGGCGCGCCAGCGTGTAGCCGGCCTCGCGGTCGCGGTAGCAGCCAAGGTTGATCCCCGTCAGCACGACCTCGCGGTGTCCCTGCGCGACCCGGCGCCGGATCTCCTGGAGGACGGCCGGGGCGCGCCGGCTCCTGCTCGCACCGCGCACGAGCGGAATCACGCAGAAGGCGCACGAGAAGCTGCACCCGTCCTGGATCTTGACAAAGGCGCGAATCCGGTCGAGCCGGGCATCGGCCTGGACGCAGGCGATCGCCCCGACATCCCCGGCGACGAACGCAGCGGATTCCTCGCTCTGCTTCGGGACGACGACGATGTTCTCCGCGAGTCCGTCGAACGCACCTGCCAGGTTCGCGGCGCACCCGGTCACGTAGACCCGCGCATGTGATCTCGCGGCGCGCGAGACCTCCTTTCGCGACTTCGAGACTGCTTCGTGCGTCACGCAGCAGGTGTTTACGACCGCGATTTCGGCGTCGTCGCGCTCCTCATGGCCGTCGGCGAGCAGGCGCTCGCGGATCTCCCGCGCATCGGTGTGCGAGACCTTGCAGCCGAGGAAACGAACCGAGAACGTCGCCACGGCTCGGGATCGTATGCGACCCCGTTCAGCCGCTCCGGCGCCAGCGGTCCGCGGCCCAGCCCTCGAGCTCGCGGCGCTCCACGTGTTGCCAGTCCTGGAGACCCGGCCGGTCGGTGAGGAGGTACCCCGCCGTCACGAGCTCACCCGCCGCCAGCCGCCCGCCGAGCGCCTCGACCGCCTCGAGCGCGATGTTCGCGACGACGGCATCGGCCGGGGGCAACGGGTCGCGAGCGACGTCCGCCCTGCCCGCGTCGACCGCGACGCCGTTAGCCGCTGCATTCGCCGCGGTCGTCTCGACGGCGAACGGGTCGTCGTCGACCGCGTGTACGGGTGCGAACCCGAGCTTCGCCGCGGCGACCGAGAGAACGCCGGACCCGCACCCCGCATCGAGCAGGCTCCCTCGCGGAAGGTCCGGCAGCAGCTCCAGGCAGAGGCGCGTCGTCGCGTGCGCCCCGGTGCCGAATGCGAGCCCGGGGTCGATCACGATCGCGATCGCATCGTCGGGCGCGCCTTCCCACGACGGGCCGACCCAGAAGGGTCCTGCGCGGACCGGCTGATGGAAGGCGCGCCAGCTGTCGGCCCAGTCGTCTCGGAGCGCTTCCTCGTGCACGATGCCGAACGCGCGGGCGATCCGCGCGCCACCGTATGCGTCCGTGTAGGCGGCGAGCTCCAGCTCGGCGCCTCGCTCGCGCTCCTCGAATCCGTCGGGTGCGAGCTCGAGCATGAGCGCACGTGCCTCCTCGGCCCGCTCGAGCGGGACGCGGACGGCGACGCGACGGAGGCCGTTCAGCGGAACGCGCTCTTGAGCTTTTCGAAGAACCCCTCGTCGGGCCGGTAGTTCGACTCGCCGGTCTGACGCGCGAACTCCTCGAGCAACTCGCGTTGCTCGTCGGTCAGGTGTCGCGGCACGACGACGTTCACGAGCACGCGCTGATCGCCGCGGCCGAAGCCCTGCAGCACCGGCATCCCGCGGCCGGGCAAGATGCGAATCTCGCCGGGCTGCGTCCCCGCCTCGAAGCTGAGCTCGACCTCGCCGTCGAGCGTCTCGATCGTGCGCACTGCACCCAGAGCCGCGTCGGTGATCGTGAGGTCGATCGTCGAGTACACATCGTCGCCTTCGCGTACGAAGCGCGGGTCTCGTTTCACGCGCACGCGCACGTAGACGTCTCCGGCCGGGCCGCCGAGGCTACCCGCGTGTCCCTCGCCGGACAGCCGGATGCGCTGGCCGTCGTGGATTCCGGGCGGGATCTCGACCGGGACCGTTCGCCGTTCGACGACGTGGCCCGAGCCCTCGCAATCCGCGCAGGGCTGCTCGACCAGCCGGCCCGCACCGCTGCAACGGGGACACGTCTGGGTGCGGACGAACTCCCCGAACACGCTCCGCCCCACTTGCTGCAGGCGACCCGAGCCGCCGCACAACTCGCACTCGCGCAGGCCCGTGCCGGGCTCGGCTCCCCGGCCCTCGCAGCGTCCGCAGCGAACGACGACGTCGTACGGCACGTCGCGGGTGACCCCGGTCGCCGCATCGGCAAGCTCGATCTCGACCTCGGACGCAACGTCGCCGCCGCGCGCTCGCCGTGGGCGGGCGCCCACGCCGAAGAGGTCGTCGCCGAAGAACGCCGAGAAGAGATCCGTCAGGCTGCCGAAGTCGAACTGCGAAGGTCGGAAGCCGCCCCCGCGAAGCCCCGCGTGGCCGAATCGATCGTAGAGCTCACGGGTCTCCGACTTCGAGAGCACTTCGTACGCTTCGACGACCTCGCGGAACCGCTCCTGCGCGTCCGGGGCCTCCGAGACGTCCGGGTGCAGCTCGCGCGCCTTCTGCCTGAACGCGCGCTTGATCTCGCTCTCGCTCGCCGAACGCCCGACGCCGAGCAGGTCGTAGTAGTCGCGTTCGGTCGTGGCCATCGGCGCTCAGCGTAGCTCCGGGCTCAGTTGTCCTCGTAGACTCCTTCGACGAAGTGCGAGAGCTCGAATGCGGCGGCGCGGACCGAGTGGATCGCCTTCTCGTAGTCCATCCGCAGCGGCCCCAGGAGCGAGACAGAGCCGAGGGCGCGATTCCTGAGTCCGTAGGCCGCGCCGACGAGCGCGACGTCGTGGAGCGCCGGATCCCGCAGCTCACCGCCCACGCGGACGAGGGGACCAGTGGAAAGCAGCGACTGCCCGATCAGCTCGAGCGCCGCAGCTCGGCGCTCGAGCACTTGCAGGGCGCGCCGAATCGCCTCGAGCTCGTCCTCCCTGACCTCGCCGAGCAGCCCGGCGGCGCCGCCGACGAACAACTGCTGCTCCTCCCGCTCGAGCTCCGTGAACGCGGGCCGGATCAGCGCCAGGAAGGCGCGCTCGCGGGGCGACAGACCCGGGTCGTCGAAGCGGTGCCGCAGCAGATGCGTGCCGAGCTGCAAGCCGCTCACGCTCTCGTTTAGGTACTCCGCCGCCCAGTTGACCACGCCGCCGTCGAGGGGCTCGGCCGTCGTGAACAGCCGCTTGGACACTCCCCCGGTCGACGTGATCACGACGACCATCGTCACCGTCGGCTGCAGCAGGAGCACCTCCACGTGCCGGACGGTCGCCGCCTCCAGGGGGGGCGCGGAGACGAGCGCGAGCAGCCGCGTCATCTCCGAGAGCATCTCGGTCGTGGTCTGGAGTGCCGACTCGACCTCGTTCTGCACGGCCAGGTGGAGGCCGAGCCCGGCCGGCTTCGGCTCGAGCTCGTCGAGGAGCTCCGTGGCGTAGAACCGATAGCCCTCCTCAGTCGGGACGCGTCCTGCGGACGTGTGGGGGTGCGTGAGCAGCCCGAGCGTCTCGAGCTCGGCGAGCTCTGCTCGGACGGTCGACGGCGAGACCCCGAGCACCGCGCGCTCGGTGATTGTCTTCGAGCCCACGGGCTCGCCAGTGGCGACGTACTCCTCGACGACCTGCCGCAGGATGTCGCGCTGGCGTTGAGTGAGCTGGGCGCCGCGCATTTGCAGGAATTTTAGGCCAGCAGCTCGGCCGTCACGCCGCCGCCGAGAAAACGGCCGCGCGTCGTCAGCGCGAGGGTGCCCGCACCGCGCTCGACGAGACCGAGCCGCGCGAGACGCACGAGCGCCTCCGAGTCGAGCGCTTGCTCGAGCCCGGCAACCGGTAGCGGCTCATCGAGCCGGAGGCCCAGCATCACGCGTTCGCGACGACGCACGTCGGCGCCCAGAGGCTCGTGCTCGCGCGGCGGCGTGGATCGCGCCGCGAGCGTCTGCAGGTAGTCGGCGAGCCGGGGCGCGTTCCGCCAGCGGCGGCTGCCGACGGTCGAGACGGCGCCGATACCGAGCCCGAGGTAGTCCCGGCCTTCCCAGTAGGCGAGGTTGTGGCCTGAGCGCAGGTCCCGCCCACCTGCCTCGTCCGGCGCGCGGCAGAAGTTCGCCGTCTCGTACCAGCGGTAGCCGGCGGCGGTCAGCCGCTCGACGACCAGTTCGAAATGGCTTTCCATCGCCTCGGCCTGAAGCTCGAGCTCCGCCCCGTGCGCGTGCGTGAAGCGCGTTCCAGGCTTCGCCTCCAGTTCGTAGCAGGAGAGGTGCTCGGGTCCGAGCGCCAGCGCCTCGGCGAGATCGCGCTCGAGCTCGGCGGCGCTCTGGCCCGGGATCCCGTAGATGAGATCGAGGTTGACGTTCTCGAAACCACCATCACGAAGAACGTGCACGGCGCGGCGGACGTCGTCCGGCCCTGCGCGGCGTTCGAGCACGTCCAGAAGGTGCACGTGGAAACTTTGTGCGCCGAGCGACACACGATTGACACGGTTTCGTGACAGAAGCGTGGCCAGCTCGGACGTGACCGTCTCCGGGTTGGCCTCGACGGTCACCTCCGTTGCGTCCGGCAACGCACCGAGCAGGCGCTCCAGCGCTCGCGGCTGGGTGAACGTGGGCGTACCGCCGCCGAGGAAGATCGTCTCGAGCCGCGGAGCCAGCAGGCCGCGCTCCAGCTCGAGCTCGGCGAGCAAGGCGTCGACGTAGGCCTCGTGCTGCCCCGCACGGGCGACGACGGTGACGAAGTCGCAGTAGCCGCAGCGGTGCGCGCAGAAGGGCAGATGCAGGTACAGGTGCCGAACGCCGCTCACTTGCGCGCCTCCTGGCCGATGTTCAGCACGGCGAGGAACGCCTCCTGCGGCACCTCGACTGCGCCCACCTGCTTCATCCGCTTCTTGCCCTTCTTCTGCTTCTCGAGCAGCTTGCGCTTGCGCGTGATGTCCCCGCCGTAGCACTTCGCGAGCACATCTTTCCGGCGCGCCTTGACCGTCTCCCGCGCGATCACGCGCGCGCCGATCGCCGCCTGGATCGGGACGTCGAACATCTGGCGCGGGATCTGCTCGCGCAGCCGCTCGACGAGCGCCCGGCCGCGGTCGTACGCAAAGTCGCGGTGCACGATCAGCGAGAGCGCATCCACGGGCTCGTCCGCGACGAGGATGTCAACGCGCACGAGGTTCCCCGGCCGGAAGCCCGCGATGTCGTAGTCAAAGCTTGCGTACCCGCGCGTGCGAGACTTCAGCTGGTCGTAGTAGTCGAGCACGATCTCGGCGAGCGGCAGCTCGTAGGTCAAGTGGACCCGCTCGGGCGAGAGGTACTCCATGTGGTCGAAGCGCCCGCGCCGTTCGTTGTTCAGCTCCATGATCGCGCCGACGAACTCCTTCGGCACGATGATCGACGCCTTCACGTACGGCTCTTCGACCTCCTCGAACTCCGCGGGCATCTCGGCCGGGTTGTGGACCTCGCGCCAGTTGCCGTTCGGCTCGCGCACGCGATAGGCGACGGTCGGCGCGGTCACGAGCAGGTCGAGGTCGAACTCGCGTTCGAGGCGCTCGCGCACGATCTCCATGTGCAGGAGGCCGAGGAACCCGGAGCGAAAGCCAAAGCCGAGCGCCTTGGAGGTCTCCGGCTCGTAAAAGAGCGCGGCATCGTTCAGCTTCAGCTTCTCGAGCGCGTCGCGCAGCTCGGGGTAGTCGTCGGAGTCCGTCGGGAACAGCCCGGAGAACACCATCGGCTTCACGTCCTTGTACCCCGGGAGCGGCTCCGCCGCAGGCCGCGACTCAGAAGTAAGGGTGTCGCCGACTCGTAGCTCCGAGACGTCCTTCAGCCCAGTGATCACGTAGCCCACCTCGCCGGCGCTGAGCGAGTCGACCGGACGCATCGCGGGCGACATGAAGCCGATCTCCTGCGCCTCGAACCGCGTGCCGGTGGCCATCGCGCGCAAGCGCTCGCGCGGATGGAACTCGCCGTCGATCATGCGCACGAACGCGACCACGCCGCGGTACTGGTCGTACGAGGAGTCGAAGATCAGCGCACGCGGCGGGGCATCGAAATCGCCGGTCGGAGCCGGGACCCGCTCGATGATCGCGTCGAGCACATCGGCGACGCCTTCGCCGGTCTTCGCGGAGATGCGGAGCACGCGGTCGGGCGTCTCGCCGATCAGCTCGGCGACTTCACCGGCTGCCTTGTCGGGATCGGCTTGCGGGAGATCGATCTTGTTGACGACGGGAACGATCTCCAGGTTGTTCTCGATCGCCAGGTACGCGTTCGCGAGCGTCTGCGCCTCGATTCCCTGGGCCGCGTCGACGACGAGCAGGGCGCCCTCGCAGGCTTGTAGCGAGCGTGAGACCTCGTACGTGAAGTCGACGTGGCCTGGCGTGTCGATCAGGTTGAGCTCGTAGCCCCTCCAGTTGACGCGTACGGCCTGCGCCTTGATCGTGATCCCGCGCTCGCGCTCGAGGTCCATCGAGTCGAGCACCTGCGCACGCATGTCACGGGCGGCCACGGCGTCGGTGAGCTCGAGAATGCGATCGGCGAGCGTCGACTTGCCGTGGTCGATGTGCGCGATGATCGAGAAGTTGCGGATATGGCTCTGGTCCATGGGTCACGAGGCTCTTCGGCCTCGCAACGAGAGTAGCGCCTGCATCTCGCGCACCCCCAGGAGCCGACAGGCGGCGAGGTAGACCGCGCCGCCTGCGGCGATCGCGGTCAGCACCGAAACGAGCTGACCGCCGAGCCCGCGGCCGAGCAGGTCGTCGAGCACCCACCAGACGCCGTACGCGGCGGCGGCGAGCGCTGCCGACGCGAGTGCGATCAGGGCGACCGAACGCGAGATCGCCGCGAGATCGATCCGTCCCAGCCGCCGCCGCAGGAGCACGAGGAGGAGCGCGGTGCCCGCGACGTTGACGATCGAAGTCGCGAGCGGGATGCCCCAGATGCCGACCCGATAGAGCACTAGGTCGAGCACGACGTTCAAGGCGAGGTTCGCGAGCGCCACGGCCGTCGGCGTCCACGGCAGCTGCAGGCCGAAGAACGCGCGGTTCAACATCAGCATCGCGCCGTTGAAGGTGAGGCCGCCGGCGAATGCAGCGAGTGCGCCCGCGACGACGGGCGTCTGGCTCGGCTCGAACTGGCCGCGCTGATAGACAAGGCGGACGATCGGCTCCGCGAGCACGACGCAGACGACGCTCGCGGGTACGAGCAGGAACGCAATCTGCCGCAGGCCGAGCGAGACCATGCTGCGGAACGCGGGCACGTCGCGGCGCGCAGCGAGCCGGGACAGTGCCGGGAAGAGCACCGTGGCGACGGCAACCGAGAACATCCCCTGCGGGAGCATGTAGAGACGGAACGCCTTGTCGATCGCGGTCGGTGCGAGGTCGGGGTTCACGAGCCGCGATGCCACGAGCGTGTCGACGACGGCGTTGAAGTTGATCAGCCCGACCCCGAGCGTCACGGGGACCATCAGGACGAAGACCTGCTTCACCGCGGGGTCGTGCCAGTCGATCACGACGCGTAGCCGTCCGTCGAGGCCGCGCAGCCACGGGATCGGCAGCAGCACCTGGATCAGCGTGGCGACCACGATCGAGACGGCGTACACGTAGAGCTTGCCGTCGATCGTGTCCGCGCTTGGAACGCCGAGCAGAAGCCCGGTGATGATCGCGAGGTTCCAGAAGACCGGCGTCAGGGCCGGCACGGTGAACTGCTCGTAGCTGTTCAGGATCCCGACGACGATCCCCGAGACGCCGAGCAGCGCCACGATCGGGAACAGCACGCGCGCAAGGCCGACCGCAAGCTCGCGGTCGCCTCCAGGATCGCCGAACGGGGCAATCACGAGCGGCACGGCGACGATGAAGACCGCGGTGATCCCGCCGAGCCCAAGCAGCATCAGCCAGAAGAGCGTCGACGCGACGCGCCACGCGCGCGCCCGCTCGCCCTTCTCGAGCAGCTCGCTGAAGACCGGTACGAACGCGGACGAGAGTGCGGCGTCCGCGACGAGCGCGCGGATCAGGTTCGGGACCTGAAAGGCGACCGTGAAGGCGTTGATCTTTCCGGCGGCACCGTAGTAATACGCGGCGACCATCTCGCGGACGAGTCCCAGGATCCGTGAGATGCCGGTCGCGAGCGAGAAGATCGCCGTCGACCACGCCAGGCGACGGCCGCGGCCGCGCTCGTCCACGGCGGCGAGTCTAACGGCGGCTTCGGCGCGCCCTCGGGGCCGCTGCTATCATTTTGCCGCCCGCGTGACGCGGGCCTTTTCACGAGATGCCGAACATCAAACAGCAAGAGAAGCGCGTCCGCCTCGCCGCCCGCCAGCGGCTCGAGAACTTGCGCTACCGCTCGACGATCAAGACGCTCACGAAGCGGCTCGAGCGTGCCGTTGAAGGCGGCAAGACGGACGAGGCCTCCGCCGAGCATCGCGAGCTCGTGCGGTTGATCGACCGTGCGGCCGCCCGCGGGGCGCTGCACAAGAACACCGCCGCGCGCAAGAAGGCGCAGGCGGCGCGGCTCGCCGCTCGCAGTTAGGCAGCCCGGCGGTCGCCGCCGGTGAGCTCGACGATCGCAAGCTCGAGCTCGAGGTCGCCGGAAAGGCGCGAGCCGCCCTTGAGCGCATGGTCGAGTTCTGCAAGGCGCACGGCCGCGTCGCGCAGCTCCTCCTCGCTGAAGTTCTCTGCCTGGCGCACCAGCTTCTGGACGTAGTAAGGATGGCGCTTGAGGCGCGACGCGATCTCCTGCGTCGAGTGGCCCTCCGCGAGCAGGGCGCGACACTCCTCGAGCCGCGCGAGGTGGCGAACGAGGGCGAAGAGCAGACGCGGCGCGATGTCCCGGCGTGGCGAGCCTTCGCGTTCGAAGCTGGACTCGACGGCGCCGAGGGCCGCTGCGAGGTCGCGGGCGCCCCAGGCGTCGGTGAGTGCGAAGCTGGGGATTTCGCCGAACGGGACCACGAGCTCGCGGACTCTTGCCCACTCGATCGGGTCGCCGTTCGCCCAGGTGACGATCTTCGCGACCTCGTTGGCGAGGTGATGGAGATCCGGGTCCTGCCCGTCCGGGACGACCGCGTCGATGAGTGAGCGGCTGAGCTCACGATCGACCTTGGTGCCGAGGCCGGCGAACTGTTGTGCGACCCAGTCGACGAGCTTCTTGCGGTCGACGTCGTAGACGAGGACCTCCCCGGCCTTCGCCGCCGTCTTCGCGATCGCAGCGTCCTTGCGCAGTTCACCGGCCACGAGCGCGAGGACGGCGGTGGTCGCGGGATCGATGAGGTACGCGCCGACCGCCTTCGCGTCGTCGGCCTTCCAGCGTTCGACCGCGTCGACGACGACGAGTCGTTCGCCGCCGAAGAGCCCCATTGCGTTGCACGCAGCGACCGCATCCGCCCCGCTCGTGTCCTGGGCGGAGCGCAGTTCGACCGCGTCCGGGTCGAAACGGTCGCGGAGACGTTGGAGGGCGCGCGTAACCTTCGGCCGGTCGGAGCCGGTGAGCAGGTAGACGGGCTTGAGCTCGGCCACGCGCCGAGCATACTCACCGCTCCTCCTGGACTCGGATCTCGCTTCCGTCCGACTCGACGACGACGCGACCGTCGACGTCGGTGCGGTAGAGCGCGAGGTCCGGCGCGGCTCGCAGTGCGGCAAGCGTCGACGGCGCGGGGTGGCCGTAGTCGTTTCCGAGGCCGACCGAGATCACCGCGACGCTGGGCCTGATCCGATCGAGCAGCTCCGGGAGTCCGTCGTCGGCGGAGCCATGGTGGCCGACCTTGAGGATCTCGACGGGCGGCGGCGCCAGCGGCAACGTGACGTCGGACTCCGCGTCCGCGGTCAGGAGCGCGTCGACTTCGCCGTACGAGACGAGCAGGACGATCGCGTGCTGATTGGGATCCTCGCCGGCCGGGCCGGTTCCATCGGGCCAGAGCACGGTCAGGCGAAGGCGGCCGAATCGGTAGGCGAGGCCGGCACGCGCCAGGACGACCGGAACGTGGCGTACGCGAGCCTCCTGAAGCGCGCCGCGCTCGTACGCGCTGTCGTACGGAATCCGAGGGTCGAGTACGAACCCGACCCGCTCGTCGCGGAGGACGTCGGCCGCACCGCCGACGTGGTCGCGCTGCGGGTGCGTGAGGACGATCCCGGTGAGCCAGCGAACGCCGAGGCGCCGAAGCTGGTCGGCCACGCGCGCCTCCGGCGGCCCTTCGTCCACGAGCAGGCGCACGCCGGGCGCCTCGAGCAGGCAGCCGTCGCCCTGGCCAACGTCGAGGAACGTGATCCGGAGACCGTTCGGCGTCGGCGCCGCCGAGGGGTCCCGCGCCAGTGTCCAGCCGATGCCGACGAGCGCGAGTAGCGAACCGATCGCCAGAACCCGGAACGCGCGCGGCGCGCGCAGTCGCCATGAGAGAGAGAACGCGACGACGAGCGCCACGAGTACGACCGCCGCGCGGGTCGAGAGCACGGCGAACGGCAGGCCTGCGAACAGGCGCGCGCAGCCTGCGAGATACGCGGCGAGCCACCCGTTCAACCACGCGAGGACGGTCGCAGCACCCGGCGCCACCGGTTCGAAGCCGGCGGCGATCAACGAAAGAGCCAGGATCGGCGCGGCTGCCGGCGCCCCGAGCGCGTTGGCGGGAACCGAATACAGGGGCACCTGCCCGAACTGCACGAGCAGGATCGGTGCGGTCGCCAGGCCGCACGCGGTCGAGATCGCAACAGCGTCGCGGAGCCATTCCGGCATCGGGTAGCCCTCGAGCACACCGCGGAGGCGTGGCACCGCGAGGAAGATCGCGGCGACGGCTGCGAAGGAAAGCTGGAAGCCGGGCTCCCGCACGGAGTATGGATTCCACGCGAGCAGGACGAGCGCCCCCGCGAGGAAGAACCACCAGCGGTCGCGCTCCCGCGCGGACAGCCAGGCGAGCGACGCGAGTCCGCCGGCAACCCCCGCCCGCACCACCGACGGCTGCCATCCGACCGCGAGCACGTAGCCGGCCAGCGCCGCTAGCGCGGCGAGTTCGGCGACGACGCGCGGCGCGCCCACCAACAACGCGATCACCACCACGCCGCCGACGACGAGCGCGACGTTCGACCCCGAGACCGCGAGCAGGTGGTACAGCCCCGACGCCCGGAACGCGTCGCGCACCGACGGCGAGAGGCCCTCGTCCTCGCCGAGGACGATCCCCTGGATCACGCCGCGACGCTCGCCCCGGAGGCCGATCGCGACCGTTCGCACCAGGCGCGCGTGAATCTCGTCGGCGACGCCGCCAAGCCCGCCCCGCCGGCCGATGATCTGGTAGCCGCGCGCCTCCAAGACGACGTGCACGCCCTTGCGGCGAAGCCACCCGCGCTCGTCGAAGCCGTTGTTCGATTGTCGTGGAAGGCGCACCGTCGCGCGGACCGTGAGGCGCGCTCCTTGCGGCGGGGCGCGACCGCGCGGTAACTGGAGTAGCACCGGCTCGCGAAGCGCGCGCCCACCGAAGCGCTCGACGTACGCGGTGACGCGCACGGAGTACTCGCTCACGCGAGCAGGCGCGGTCGAGACGAGGACGGCACGGTCGGTCGTCCCGACCAGCGGTAGCAGCACGCTCCGGTCGAGCGCCTCGAGCCGCGCGCTGCCGAGCCACCAGCCGCCGAGCGCGAGTCCGGCAGCGCAGAGCGCGACGCGGCGTTCGGGCCGAGCCGTGAACGGAGCAGCGAGCCCGAGCACCGCGGCGGCGACGGCGGCGAGCAGCGGAGAGCGCATTGCGTTCGCCGCGACGAGTCCGGCACAGAGCGCACAAAGCAGCACGTGCGGAACCGGCACACGGCTCACGGCGCCACCAGATCCCGCAGCTGTTCGAGCCGAGCGGGGCCGATTCCCGGGATCGCGTCCAAGTCGTCGACCGAGCCGAAGGCGCCGTGCGCTTGCCGGTAGTCGACGATCTTCTGCGCCGTCACAGGGCCTACGCCCGGAAGCGCGTCGAGCTGCTCGACCGTCGCCGCGTTCAGATGCACAGGGCCGGCCGCCGCCGCGCCCGGCGCCCCGCCCCCGGCGCTCGCAACCGGAGGAGCTCGCGCCGGCACGACGATCTGCTGCCCATCCGAGAGCGGCGCGGCGAGGTTGACCAGCGCGAGGTCGGCCTTCGCGGTCGCGCCGCCTGCGGTCGAGACCGCGTCGGCCACACGGGCACCGCGACGCAGCTTGTAGAGCCCCGGCGTCTGCACCGCGCCGACCACGTGCACGACGAGCGGCGGCGCGGTTCTCGCTCGAAGCGGCGTCGGCGCCTGCGCGGGAGCCGCGCCGCCTGTGGCCGCGCCCGCGGGGACGAGCAGCTTGGCCGCGACGACGAGCGCGGCGACTGCGCACGCGGCGATCACGAGCGCACGGGTGCGCGAGACGGGAAGCTCGGGCATCCGACCAGAGTCGCGAAGAAACCGTCACGCGTGGGTGACGACTTCGTGCCGAATGTGTGTCAGTTAGCCGACGACGATGTTGACGAGCTTCCGCGGTACGACGATCGTCTGCCGCACCTGTCCGCCGTCGATGTACGACTGCACGCGCGGGGAGGCAGTGGCGGCCGCGACAAGCTCCTCCTCCGAGGCGTCCGCGGCGACCTCTAGGCGGTCCCGCACCTTCCCGTTCACCTGCACGACGAGCTCGAACGTCTCGCGCTCGAGCAGCGCTGCGTCGGCGACCGGCCACGGCTGCTCCCACAGCCGCTCGTGGCCGAGCCTCGACCACAGCTCCTCTGCGATGTGCGGTGCATACGGCTGGATCAACGACACCGCAGTCTCCGCCCCGAAGCGCGCATCCGGCGCGTCCGGCTCGCGTGAGAGCTCGTTGACGAGCTCCATTACGGCCGAGATCGCAGTGTTGAACGCGTACCGGCGGCCGACGTCGTCCGTGACCTTCGCGATCGTCGCGTGCGCCTTCCGGGTCAGCGAGCCCGTCTCCTCGACACCCTGCGGCGCGCCCTTGGCGACCTCGTTCACGATCCGCCAGAGGCGCCGCACGAACCGCGACATGCCCTCGATTCCTTCTTCGGTCCACTCCAGGTCCTGATCGGCAGGTCCGATGAACAGGATGTAGAGGCGGACCGAATCGGCGCCGTACTCCTCGACGAAGTCGTCTGGGCCGACGACGTTGCCGGCGCGCTTCGACATCTTCGTCTTCCCGAGCGTCACCCACCCGTTCGTGAAGAACTTCGCGAAGGGCTCACGGAAGCCGACCAAGTCGAGGTCGTTCAGCACCTTCACGAAGAAGCGCGCGTAGATCATGTGCATCGTCGCGTGGTCGGAGCCGCCGATGTACAGATCGACGGGGTTCCAGTAGTCGACGACGGCGCGATCCCACGGCGCCTGGTCGTTGCGAGGGTCGCAGTAACGCAGGAAGTACCACGCGGAGTCGACGAAGGTATCCATCGTCTCGGTCTCACGCTTCGCGGGTCCGCCGCACTTCGGGCATGTGACGTTGACCCAGTCCTCCGCCTGCGCCAACGGCGGCTTCCCCTTCGGCCGGTAGTCGTCGACGTCCGGCAGGAGCACCGGGAGCGTCTCCTCGGGCACGGCCACGATCCCGTCGCCTTCGCAGTAGACGACCGGAATCGGGCAGCCCCAGTAGCGCTGGCGCGAGAAGCCCCAATCGCGTAGCCGGTAGTTGATCGCGAACCGGCCGCGGCCTTTACGCGCGAGACGCTCGACGATGCGCCTTCCGCCCTCTGTAGCCGGCAGACCGTCGAAGCCGTCCGAGTTGACGAGCACTTCGCCTTCGGTGTGCTCGACGTACGGGCTGCCTTCGTCGATCTCGGCGTCTGGGGGTCGGACGACCTGCCGCACCGGCAGTCCGAGCGCCTGCGCGAACGCGAAGTCGCGCTCGTCGTGCGCAGGCACCGCCATGATCGCTCCGGTGCCGTAGTCGGTGAGGACGTAGTCCGCGACGTAGACAGGGAGTCGCTCGCCGTTCACGGGGTTGACCGCGTGCATCCCCGTGAAGACGCCCGTCTTCTGCGCAGCCGCCGCGCGCTCGTCGGCCTTCTTCAGGGCGGCCTGGCGTACGTATTCACGGATCTCGTCGCCGTGCTCTGATCGTTCCGCGATCCGCTCGACGAGCTCGTGCTCGGGCGCGAGCACGAAGAACGTCGCGCCGTACAACGTGTCCGGACGCGTTGTGAACACGGGCACGTCCTCGTCCAGCTCCTCGATCCGGAACACGATCTCCGCGCCCTCGGAGCGGCCGATCCAGTTCCGCTGACGGGCCCTGAGGGGCTCGGGGTAGTCGACCTGGTCGAGGTCGTCGAGGAGCTCCTGCGCGTAGTCGGTGATCCGGAAGAACCACTGCTCCATCAGCCGAATTTCGACCTCGAAGCCGCAGCGCTCGCAGCGGCCGTCGCGCACCTGCTCGTTCGCCAGCACCGTCTGGTCGTTCGGGCACCACTTCACGGGCGCGGCTTTCCGGTACGCAAGGCCGCGCTCGAAGAACCTGAGGAACAGCCACTGCTGCCAGCGAATGTAGTCCGGTTCGTGGGTCGAGATCTCGCGCGACCAGTCGTACGCCCAGCCGATGCGCCGCATCGACCGGCGGATGCTCTCGATGTTCCGCTCCGTGATCTCGCGTGGATGTCCGCCTTCCTTGATCGCTGCGTTCTCGGCCGGCAGCCCGAAGGAGTCGAAGCCCTGCGGGTGCAGGAGGTGCATTCCGCTCCGCCGCCGGAAGTGCGCCACGACGTCGCCGATCGTGTAGACGAGCATGTGGCCCATGTGCAGCGAGCCCGAGGGGTATGGGAGCTGCTCCAGCACGTAGGACTTCCTCGGCGCCGGCTCGTTCGAGACCTCGAACGCATGCTCGCGGTCCCAGACCTCCTGCCACTTCGGCTCGATCTTGTGTGGGTCGTACTTGTCCATCGTTGTCTCCGGAGACAAAAAAGCCTCTCAGTCGAGAGGCCGTCGAGAGCTACCGCGGCTGCGCCGCGTGGCCCTCGTTCCTACAGGAGGAGCAGTTCGTTCATTGCCCTCAATCTAGCAGGGGTGGAGAATGGCCGCCATGGCCGGATACACGACAGTGAACATGAAAGAGGTCGAGGACCAGGCCCCGAAGTTCGGGGTCGCTCCCGACCTCGAGGCCCGCTTCGCGCGTGTCGCGCTCGAGGCCGAGCTGATCGGGATCACCTATCAGCGCCTCGCACCGAATTTCCGGATTCCGTGGGGGCACACGCACAAGACGCAGGAGGAGATCTACGTGCTCGTGAGCGGCAGCGGGCGCATGAAGCTCGGCGACGACGTGGTGGAGATGAAGCCGTGGGACGCGGTTCGCATCCACAAGGACACGATGCGGAGCTTCGAGTCGGGTCCCGAGGGAGCCGAGGTCATCGCGGTCGGGGCGCCGGGCGGACCGGGCGACGCCGAAATGGAGCAGAACTGGTGGAGCGACTGAGCCGGACGACGGTGTGGACCGCCGCTCGGCGGCGCGGCGCCCGCCACTAACTGTGCGCTCTACGAAGTTGACGCGCGCGCGCACCCGCGCGCGCGCGCGTTCCCCACCCTGGGTGGGGAAGAGAGTCCACCCGCCACCCGGCGTCGACGATAGCGCCCGACCTGTGACGGCGTGTGACGCGCCTGCGTCGATCTTGTGCCAATCGCTCCACAGCCGCCCCTCCCGCCCGGGGCGTCCGCGGAACGCACGCCCGGCGAGCGTCGTGCGTCGTGCGCTCGCGCCGGTGCACAATCGTCCCGTGCTCGAGCTCTTTCCCGACAGCGCGGCGATCGAGGCGGGCGAGCTCGTCGTCGGCGGCCAGCGCGCAAGCGACCTCGCGGCCGAGCATGGAACCCCGCTCGTCGTCTACTGCGAGGACACGGTCCGCACGCAGGCGCGCGCGTATCGCCAAGCCGCGCCCAATGCCCTCGTCGTGTACGGGACGAAGGCGCTTCCGAACGTCGCGCTGATGCGGATCCTCGTCGAGGAGGGCCTCGGTGCGGACGTCTCGACGCTCGGAGAGCTCCGCTTTGCTCAGGCGGCGGGCGTCCCGCCCGAGCGCCTGGTCGTGCACGGCAACAACAAGAGCGACGAGGAGCTCACCGCGGCGGCCGAGGCGCGCGCGGGCCTGGTCGTGCTCGACGCGCTCGAGGAGATCCCCCGCGCGCGGGCCGCCGGCGTGGAGCGGGTTCTCCTCCGCGTCACGCCGGGAATCGAAGCCGAGACGCACGAAGCGATCCGCACGGCCCACCGCGGCTCGAAGTTCGGGCTTCCGCCGGAGCAGGCGCGCCAAGCGGTACGCGCCGCCGCCGACGCAGGCCTCGACCTATGCGGCCTCCACGTGCACATCGGCTCCCAGCTCCGCGACACCGTCGCCGCGCGGACGACCGTAGACTGGCTCGCCGCCTTCGCGGCCGAATGCCGCGCCGAGCTCGGCTGGACGCCGGCGACGATCGACCTGGGCGGCGGTCTCGCGATCCAAGAGTCGCCCGAGGAACCGGCGCCGACGATTCAAGACTGGGTCGGCGCGCTGCTCGAAGAGCTCGAGCGGGCCTGGTCGCTCCACGACCTTCCCCGGCCCGAGCTGATCTTCGAGCCGGGCCGCTCCCTCGTCGGCCGAGCGGGATTGACGCTCTACCGGATCGGCGCGGTCAAGCACGCGACCGAGACGACGACCTATGTCGCGATCGACGGCGGCGTCTCCGACAACCCGCGGCCGCAGCTCTACGGTGCCCGCTACGTCGGCCTGCTCGCGAACCGCGCGGACGCACCGGCCACCGGCGCCTACCGGGTCGCGGGCAAGCACTGCGAGTCCGGCGACGTGCTGATCGACCGGGTCGAGCTTCCGGAGCCGCGCCGAGGCGACCTGCTCGCCGTCCCCGCGACCGGCGCGTACACCCTCGCGATGGCCTCGAACTACAACGGCGTTCCGCGGCCCGCGGCGATCCTCGTCCGCGACGGCACGGCGCGCACGATCAAAAAGCGCGAGACGGTGGAAGACCTCCTCGAGTGGGAGACGTAGCACCGCACACCGCCGCGATCTGGTCGGACTACATCTGACCGTTCTGCCGCGTCGGCCAGGTCCGGGCCGAGTGGATGCGCGATCGCTACGGCGCAGCCGTGACGTGGCTTCCCTTCGACCTCCACCCGGAGTACCCGCCCGAGGGCATTCCCCGGGCGCAGCTGCTGGCACGCTACGGCGGAGCCGTCGACCGGCACGTCCACGCGATGTTCGAGGAGGCAGGTCTTCGCTACAACCCCCATCCGGAGATTGTCCCCAACTCGAGGAAAGCGCTCCGCCTCGCCGAGCTCGCCCGTGACCTCGGCCGCCACGACGAGTTCCACGACCGCGTGATGGACGCGTACTGGGACGAGGCCCGCAACATCGGGGACGAGGACGAGCTGCGCGCGCTCGCAGCCGAGGTGAGTCTGCCGGCAGAGGACGTCGAGCGGGTGCTCGCCGGCGACGAATATGCGGAGCGGGTCGACGTCTCGACGCAACAGGCGGCATCACTCGGAATCACGGGAATTCCGGCGTTCCTCCTGGACAGCCGCGCGCTCGTGCTCGGGGCGCAGCCGCCGGCGACCTTCGAGCGCGTCCTCGCCGGTTAGTCGAAGAGCGGCCCGGTCAGCATCAGACCGATCTCGTCCCCGAACTGCTGGAAGAGCGCGAACAAACACAGCGACCCCGCCGCGAGCGTCATGTCCTTCGTGAAGTGGATGCGTTCCATCATCCGCTGCATCGGGTCCTCGTACTTCCAGAACCCGTGCATGCCGAACGCGACGGGCACCAGGAACAGAACGAGCAAGAGCGCGCCGAGGTCCGCCCAGACGCCGAGCGCGATCGACAGGCCGCCGGCGATCGCCATCAGACCCGAGAACGGCACGAGGAACTCGGGCGCCGGAACGCGGTTCATTCGCGCGTACTCGATGCCCTGCGCCCGCTGGAGGAGGTGAACGGTCAAGCCCGACGAGACGAAGAGATACGCGAAGCCGATCCTGCCCACGAGAAGCACCCAGTCCATCTCGACCTCCAAGGTAGTTGACAGGTCAAGTATAGACGAGACCCGGCCGTACGAGCCGCGCCGGGCGGCGTAGCCCGGCGTCGTTCATCGCCGGGTTGAGCGGCTCGGCGAGCGGGCGCGCTTTGAACGAAGCGCGCCGCCGGTCGTCCGGGACTTCGCCGTAGAGGGTCGTGCGCTGCCGCGCCTCGCGCCCCGCCGAGCGGATCAGCTCCTCGAGCCGCTCGGGCGCGAGCTCCTGTCCGTGCGAGGCGCCGGCGGCGCGGGAGATCGACTCGTTCATCAGCGTCCCGCCCAGGTCGTTCACGCCCGCGCGCAGAAGCGCATGCACGCCGTCGGGCCCGAGCTTGACCCAGGAGGCCTGGACGTTCGTTACATACGGGTGGAGCGCCAGGCGCGCGACCGCGTGCACGAGCAGCGTCTCGCCCCAGGTCGGGCCCTTGCGCGCGCGTCCCTTGAGGTAGATCGGCGCCTCCATGTGCACGAACGGCAGGGGGACGAATTCGGTGAACCCGCCGCTCCGACGCTGCTGCTCGCGCACGCGGAGCAGGTGACGCGCCCAGTGGCGGGGCGCCTCGACGTGACCGAACATCATCGTCGCGTTCGAGCGGAGACCGACGCGATGCGCCGTGTCGTGGACCTCGAACCATTGCGCGGTCGTGACCTTGTCCGGGCAGATCACGCGCCGGACCTCGTCGTCGAGGATCTCGGCGGCCGTTCCCGGCAGCGAGCCGAGTCCCGCGTCGCGCAGGCGCGCGAGGTACTCGTGCAGCGGCACGTCGAGAGTCGCGGCGCCCTGCCAGAGCTCGAGCGCGCTGAACGCGTGGACGTGCAGCGGCGGGACCGCGGCCTTGATCGCCTCGACCACGCGTGCGTAGTAGTCGCCGGTAAAGCCCGGGTGAATCCCGCCCTGCAGGCAGACCTCGGTCGCGCCGCGCGCCCACGCCTCTTCCGCCCGTCGCACGATCTCTTCGAGCGGGACGAGATAGGCGGGGCCGCGCAGGTTCGCCGCGAGCTTCCCCTTCGAGAACGCGCAGAAGCCGCAGCGGAAGTAGCAGACGTTGGTGTACTGCACGTTGCGGTTGACGACGTACGTCACTGTGTCGCCGACCGTCTCGCGACGGAGCCGGTCGGCAGCGGCGAGCACGCGCTCGAGCTCGGTCCCGCGGGCGCGAAAGAGCCGCACGAGCTCGTCCTCCCCGAGCTCGTCCCGCGTGGCAGCTGGAAGCGCGTCGCGCGGTACGAACGGCACGGTACGCACCTCACCCGGAGACCAGTCGTCCTCGCGCGCGAGGCCGAGCGAGTCGGACGCGCGCAGCACGTCTGCCCGCAGGTCCTCGTGGACGCGGTCGGCATGCTCGGGGTAGACCGCGAGCCGAGCCGCCAACTCGAGCCCGCGCGAACGCGTCGCTGCACGCAGTCGCTCGATCTCGGGCCACGGCGCCTCCGGATTGACGTGGTCGATCGTGACGGGCGAGACCCCGCCCCAGTCGTCGATCCCGGCATCGAGCAGGAGCGGGAAGTCGTCGCCGGCGAGGTTCGGCGGGGCCTGCACGTGCACCTCACCGGGAAGCACCAGGCGCGCGACGGCGATCGACCAGAGGTGCTCCTCGAGCGACGGTTCCGGTGCCGACGCCATCTTCGTCCCCGGCTTGGCGCGGAAATTCTGGACGATCACTTCCTGCACATGGCCGTAGCGCCGCTGCAGCTCGGCGATCGCCTCGAGCGCCTCGATGCGCTCCTTCCGCGTCTCGCCGATGCCGATCAGGATCCCCGTCGTGAACGGGATTCCGAGCTCGCCTGCCCACGCGATCGTCTCGAGCCGCCGCGCGGGGAGCTTGTCGGGCGACCCGAAGTGCGGCCCGCCGCGCGCCGACAGCCGGACCGCAGCCGTCTCGAGCATGAGTCCCATCGACGCCGACACGCGCGCGAGCCGCTCGAGCTCCGCGCGCGAGAGCACGCCGGGGTTCAGGTGCGGCAGCAGTCCCGTTTCCTCGAGCACCGCGCTCGCCGCCCGCTCCAGGTAGTCCACGGTCGTCGCGCAGCCGAGCGAGGCGAGCTCCTCGCGCGCGGCCCTGTAGCGCAGCTCCGGCTTGTCCCCAAGCGTGAACAGCCCCTCGCGGCACCCCGCCGCCGCGCCAGCGCGCGCCACCTCGAGCACCTCGTCGATCGTCATGTAGGCCCGTTCCCCGCGACGCGGCGGCCGCGCGAACGTGCAGTAATGGCAGACGTCGCGGCAGAGCTTCGTCAGCGGGACGAAGACCTTGGGCGAGTAGGTGACGAGCGTCGAGTGCCGGAGCCCTCGCGCCGCGGCGCAGAGCTCGTCGAGGTCGGCGTGGACGAGGTCGCTCCCCACGCCGGGAGCTTACGGCCCTATGGCTTTGCCGAGGTGACCTTCCCGAGCGGGTTCCACTGGTTGGCGTGCCAGCGCTGCAGTTGGCCTTGCTCGAGCGGGAAGTGATCGGTCGGGCTCGTTTTCACGACGACGCCAGGCAGGACGAACGGGTTCGACGTCTCGTTCAGGTGCTGGACGGCACGCACGATGCCGGCCCGCGTGACGTTCTTGCCGGCCTTCCTCAGTGCATCGACGAACGTGTACGCGACCGCCATCGAGTAGACGTGGAAGCCGTCGTTGGGGTCGCCGCGCGGTACGTACTGCTTCATGATCCGCCGGTAGAGCGCCATGCCCTTGTCCTTGCGCCAGCGCGGGCTGGTCGGATCCTTGTAGGCCTGGAGCGTGATCGCGCCCTCGATGGCCGAAGGGGCTGCCGTCGCAGCGATGATCCGCATGATGTTCGTCGCCGAGCCGACCTGGTTGATGTAGACCGTCGGCTTCCAGCCCAGGCCGTGGGCGGCGACGAGCCCGCGGATCGCGAACGGCGGCGTCGCGATCAGCATGAAGATCTTCGCGCCCGAGCTCTTCAGCCGCGTGATCTGCGAGCGAACGTCTGTCTCGAGCGGGTCGTAGCTCTGCGTCGCGACGATGTTGCGCGACTTGGCCCCGAGCCCGGTGCGGAATCCGCTCAGCAGGTCCTTGCCGTAGTCGTCGTTCTGGAAGAGCACGCCGATCTTCGCGGTGGGCTTGGTCTTTAGGATGTGGCGCGCGTACACCTTGCCCTCACCGACGTACGACGGCAGGTAGCCGATCGTGTACGGGTAGCGCTTGTAGTCGCGACCGAAGGTGGTCGCGCCCGAGCCGACGAAGAGCTGGGGCACCTTCGCCGCGTTCAGGTACGCGCGGATGTTCAGGTTGTGCTCCGTGCCGAGCGAGTTGAAGATCGCGAAGACGTGGTCCTGCTGCACAAGCTGGCGCGTCACTTGCACGGTGTTCGACGGGTTGTACTGGTCGTCCAGGTACTTGTAGGTGATCTTGCGCCCGTTGACGCCGCCCTTCGCGTTCACGTACTTGAAATACGCCTCGGCGCCGCGACCGACGGAGGCATACGACGCCGCGATGCCCGAGAGCGGAATCGTCCCGCCGATCACGATCTCCTTCGACGTGACACCCGGATCGGCCGCGGGACCTGCAGAAGCGACGCCGGCGGCGAGCGCGAGCGCGACGGCGGTGAGGCTAATCAGGCGCACGGGGACTAGGACCGAGCATACAGCCGAGTTGTTAGCGGAGACGCGACGCGCCGGAGCAGGCCGCCGGCGCCGCCCGGGATCACAATCATGAGCACGATCAGCACCGCGCCGTAGATCACTGCGGGCGCCCCGGGCGACTTCGACAGGTCCTGCGCCCACTGCGGCAGATAGAAGAGAAAGGCCGCGCCGGCGACGAGCGGTGCAAGCGTGCCGAGGCCGCCGACGGCGAGCCCCACGAGCAACTTGATCGAGAGGTCGGCAGGGAACCCGCCCGGAGAGACCGAGTTCGCGTGGATCGCGAACAGCGAGCCTGCGATTCCCGCGTAGAAGGCCGAGATCGCGAACGCGAGCGTCTTGTGCGAGGCGCCCCAGACGCCCGACGCCGTCGCGGCGATCTCGTTGTCGCGCACCGCACGAAGCGCGCGGCCGAAGGGGCTGGCGCTGATCGCCCACGCGACGACGAACAAAGCGAGCGCGATCGCCCAGGTCAGGTAGTAGATCCAGTCGTTGAACGTGAGCGTCCGACCGAGGACGTGCACGCCGAAGAACGCGCCCGTCAGATCGGGGCTCTCGAACAGATTGATCCCGCCGGTGCCGCCGGTGAAGCCGTCGAACTTCTTGATCACGATGGGCGTCGAGACGGCGATCCCGAACGTGGCGAGCGCGAGGTATGGACCGCTGAGCCGGAGCGCCGGTATCCCGAACGCGAACCCGGCGGCCAGCGCGACCAGACCGGCGATCGGGATCGTGTAGAGGTCCTTCACGCCGTGGTCGGCGACGAGGATCGCGGTCGTGTACGCGCCGATCGCCATGAACGCGCCGTGGCCGAGCGAGATCACGCCCGTGTAGCCGGTCAGGACGTTCAGCCCAACGATCGCGATGAAGAAGATTCCGACCTGGGCGAGCTCGAGCGAGCGGAAGTCGGACACGCGGCTCGGCAGCACGAGCACGACTGCGACGAACAGGACGAAGCCGAGGATGCGCAGCACGTTCCTCATACGCGGCGCACGGCGGCGCGGCCGAAGAGCCCTTGCGGCCGGACGAGGAGGACAGCGAGGATCAGGAGCAGTGCAGCGGGGAGCCGCAGGTCGGCGAAGAAGTCGATGTACGCGCCGATCAGGTTCAGGGCGACGCCGAGGACGACGCCGCCGACGATCGCGCCGAGAGGACTGTCGAGCCCGCCGAGCACGGCCGCCGCGAACCCGTAGATCAGGATCGGCAGCATCAGGTTCTGGTCGAAGCTGCCCTGCGTCGGCGCGACGAGGATTCCGGCGACGGCGCCGAGGAGCGCCGCGAGCCCCCAACCGAGTGCGAGCATCCAGGAGACGCGCACGCCGTGGAGGCGCGACGACTCGGGATTGAGCGCAGACGCGCGCAGGGCGAGCCCGAGCTTCGTGCGCTGGAAGAACGCCCAGAGCACGAGCACGATCGCGAGCGAGACGGCGATGATCCCCAGGTCCTGCGCGGCGATCACGACGCCGCCGACGTCGAAGGTCCGGTTCGAGAACGGGTTCTCGAGCGTCCGCTGCTGACCTTTCCAGATCCAGGCGGCCGCGCCGTTGAGCAGGATCAGCAGGCCGATCGTGACGGTAACGACCGTGAGCACCATCGCGCGCTCGACCGGGCGGATGACGAGGCGCTCGATCGCGACGCCGCCTGAGAACGAAATCGCGAGGGTGAGGAAGAACGCGCCCCAGTACGGCAGGCCGCGATCGATCAGCTCCCAGCAGACGAAGGTCGAGAACATCGCCATCTCGCCCTGCGCGAAGTTGACGACGCCGGTCGAGCGGTAGATCAGGACGAGCGCGAGCGCGAGCAGCGCGTACACCCCGCCGGACGCGGTCCCGCTGACGACCTGCTGCAGGAAGTCGGCCATCAATAACCCAGATACGACTTGCGGACCGATTCGTTGCCGCGCAGTTCCTCGGCCGTGCCCTCGACGGCGACGCGGCCCACCTCGAGCACGTACGCGCGCTCCGAGTGCGAGAGCGCGACGTTCGCGTTCTGCTCGACCACGAGCGCCGACATCCCGTGCTCGTCGATCCACGAGCGGAGCACGTCGAAGATCTGCTGGACGATCTTGGGCGCGAGGCCGAGCGACGGCTCGTCGACCATGATCAGCCGCGGGCGGGCGAGAAACGCGCGCGCGAGCGCGAGCATCTGCTGCTCGCCGCCGGAGAGTGTTCCGGCCTGCTGGTCGCGCCGCTCTTCGAGCCAGGGGAAGTGCCCGAGCAGGTGCTCGTAGTCCTTGCCGAAGCCGTCCATTCCGTCCCGGCGCACGTAGGCGCCGAGCCGCAGGTTCTCGTACACGCTCAACTCGGTGAACGTGCCGCGCCCCTCGGGCACGTGGGCGATCCCGAGCCGCGCAACAGATTCGGGTGAGCGCGGGAGCGGCTTGCCGTCGAAGCGCAGCCCGCCCGCGCGGCGCACCATGCCGGAGACGGCGCGCAGGGTCGTGGTCTTCCCCGCTCCGTTCGCGCCCAGTACCGAGACGACCTCCTTCTCGCCGACGGTGAGCGTTACGCCGTGCAGCGCTTGCACCGCGCCGTAGCGCGCCTCGACCGCCTCGAGCTCAAGCAGCGGCACTCGGCTCTCCGAGGTAGGCCTCGATCACCGCCGGGTCGTTCTGGACCTCCCGCGGCGTGCCGCCCGCGATCACGCGCCCGAAGTCGAGGACGTAGACGCGGTCCGAGATCTCCATCACGAGGTTCATGTGGTGCTCGACGAGCAGCACGGTCAGCTCGAACTCCCTGCGCATGCGGTCGATGAAGCGCGCGAGGTAGCCGACCTCCTCGTGGTTCAGCCCGCCGGCAGGCTCGTCGAGCAGGAGCAGCCGCGGCGACGACGCGAGCGCGCGCGCGAGCTCGACGCGCTTCAGCGTGCCGAACGGAAGGCCGGCCGTCAGACGGTGGGCGACGTCCTTGATGCCGACGTACTCGATCAGCTCCTCGGGAGGACGGTCACCGCTGCGGGCCTGGGCTCCCAGCCGCACGTTGTCGAGCACGGTCATGGTCGGCCAGAGCGCGACATTCTGGAAGGTCCGCGCAATTCCGCGCCGGATCACGCGGTGCGGCGGCGTCTTCAGCAGGCTGCGGCCGTCGAAGACGACGTCGCCCGCGTCGGGCCGGTACAGCCGCGTGATCACGTTGAACGCGGTCGTCTTCCCCGCGCCGTTCGGCCCGATCAGCCCGACGATCTCTCCCGGCTCGACGTGGAAGGTGACGCCGTCGAGCGCCAGGATCCCCCCGAAACGGCGCGTCACGTTCTCGACCGAGAGGAGAGGCGCCACGGCCGGAGGATCGTAAAGCCGCGGAGAGCTGCGGGCTAGCGGCAGGCGCGGACCGACCGGTCGTACGTGACGACGCGACCGTCGTTCAGCGACGCGCGGACGCGCAGGATCCTCGAGCTCCGGCGGATGAGCTGCACCCGTTGGACGAGTCGCTTCTCCGCTCCCGTCACCTGCACGATGCGGCGTCCCGCCGTGCAGCGCACTCCGACGCGGAGCTGCGGCCCGCGGCGGCACGCGGCGCCCTTGCAGGCGCGCAGGCGTAAGAGCCGCTGCGCCAGGTCGGAGCGAACCTGCGCGTAGGCGGGGTTCTCGTGCTGCGAAGCGAGCTCGTCCGGATCGGTCTTCAGGTCGTAGAGCTCCCGCTCGCCGGTCGCGTGCTCGGCGTAGACGTACCGCGGCGTGTGGATCGCGGCGTAACCCGGCGTCTCGAGCAACAGGTCGCGTCCGAGCGACCGTGTCCGGTCGCGCAGGAGCGGCAGCAGCGAGACGCCGTCGAGCGTCCGTCCGGCTCGTGCGTTCGCTGCGTCGACGATCGTCGCGGCCAGGTCGACGTTGATCGACTGCTGAGCGAGGCGCACCCCACGCGGGACGCCCCGGCCGCGCAGCACGAGCGGTACGCGGACCGACGGCTCGTACAGCTGCACCTTGCCAGCCGGGATCCGGTGCTCGCCGTGAAAGAACCCGTTGTCCGACGTGTAGACGAAGAGCGTGTTCGCCAGCTCTCCGGTTTCTTGCAAGGCGCGCACGATGGCGGCCACGCCTTCGTCGACGGCGAGGATCGACTCGAGGCGCTGGCGGTAGTTCTCGGTGATCCCGGCGATCCGCTGCGGGCCCAACATCGGGCGCCGGCGGATCGCAGCGGGTTTGTCGGAGACATCGGCCTCATTGAACGACGGCGGCGTGGGCAGCGGCTCGTTGGCGAACCGGTCCCGGTGCCGCGGAGCGGGGACAGGCGTCGCCTGATTGCGCGGGTCGTCGGACTCGCGGGGCCCACCGCTGTGAGGGGCCAGATAGGCCACGGAGAGAAAGAACGGCTGCGACTGCGGTGCGAGTCGCTTGACGGCGTCGACGGCCTTCGCTGTGTAGAGGTCCGCCTGGTAGTCCTGCACGGAGGCGCCGTGCTTCACGAGCCGGCCGTTCTCGTTCAGCGTGTAGTCGTAGTACTGGTACGTCGAGGGATCGACGGAGCCGTACCACTCGCTCCACCCGGACGGGACGTGCGTCGGGTCCTGCCGCCCGTAGCCGTTCAGGTACTTGCCGATGTGCACGGTGCGATAGCCGGCCTGTTGCAGCCAGACCGGAAGCGCGTTCCCTTCGGTCGGGCGCCACTTCTCGTAGCCGCCCTGGGGCGGCGCGTTTCCCATCACGCCGTGGTTGTGTGCGTACTGTCCGGAGAGAAACGTCGAGCGCGACGGGCAGCAGAGCGAGTACGAGACGAGGTTGTTCGCGAACGTCGCGCCCTGGCGCGCGAGCAGCTGGTCGACGTTCGCCATCACCCGCATCGACTCGACGGTCTGATCGTCGCTCATGACGACGACGATGTTCGGATGCGGTGCCGGCGCCGAGGAGGTCGCGGGAACCAGCACGAGCACGGCGGCGACCGGGAGGAGAAGCTTCCGCATACGCCTTCGTTTTCCCGCTCGAGCGCCAAGCTAGCGTCACGTGTCGGTAAGGCTTCTGTAATTCATGGCTGAGAGCGCAGAGGTCGTTGTGGTCGGCGGAGGCGCCATGGGCGCTTCGGTCGCGTGGCATCTGACAGAGCTGGGCATCACGGACGTCGTGCTCATCGAGCGCGATGTGCTCGGCGCCGGCTCGACGAGTAGGTCGGCGGGCGGCATCCGCGCGCAGTTCGCGGACGAGTTGAACGTGCGCATCGCTCTTCGCTCGCTCGACGAGTTCACACACTTCGGCGAGCGCTTCGGAATCGAGATCGACTTCCGGCAGTGGGGCTACCTCTTCCTGCTGGACCGTGAGGACGACGTCGTCGCGTTCCGGCGCGCGCTCGAGCTGCAGAACCGGCTCGGGGTTCCCTCGCGTGAGCTGAGCGTCGACGAAGCCCTCGCGCTCGTGCCGCAGCTCGAGCCCGAGGGCCTGCTCGCGGCCACGTTCTGCCCGTGGGACGGCTATGCGTCGCCCGAGGCGGTCGTCCAGGGGTACGCACGAGCGGCGGCCGAGCGCGGCGTGCGCGTGCGGCAGGGATCGGCGGTTACCGGGATCGACGTGCGCGCCGGGCGCATCGCCGGCGTGCAGACGACGAGCGGCGCGATCGTGACAGGCACCGTCGTCTGCGCCGCCGGCGCGTGGTCGTCTGAGGTGGCCGCGCTCGCGGGCGTCGAGCTCCCAGTGCGCGGCGAGCCGCGATGGATGTGGTTCACGCCGCAGGACGGCGGCCTCCCGCCCGAGTTGCCGCTAACGATCGACTTCTCGACGAGCTTCTACTTCCACCGAGAAGGACCGGGACTGCTGTTCGGCGGGAAGGAGGCCGCGCTCGAGGAGGTCGCCGAGCACGCCGCGCGCCGCCTGCCCGCGCTCGTCGAGCTGCCGATCCAGTCGTCGTGGTGGGGGTACTACGAAGTCTCGCCCGACCACAACGCGCTCGTCGGCGAGACCACCGTGCCGTTCCGCTTCCTCTACGCGACGGGCTTCTCCGGCCATGGGTTCCAGCAGGCCCCGGCGGTCGGCGAGCACGTCGCGGAGCTCGTGGCCGGCGCGGCGCCGACGCTGGATCTGTCCGCGTTCGCGGTCGAGCGGGACGAGCGGCCGGAGACCTTCGTCGTCTAGAGCGCGGTCACGGGCGCGCGACAGGCAAAACGCTCGCACTCGTAAAGCGTCGGCTTACCGTCGACGCGCGTCTTGCCCGCGAGCAGCGGCACGTCGTCCGCGGGCCCGAAGGCGACGACGGCGTTCGGGTCGAGCCCGCGCAGCGCGGCACGGGCGAGCTCGTCGCCCGGCGAGGCCAGTAGTGCGAGCTCGCGGGGCGGGCTGAGGTAGAGGTCGAGTGCGGCCAGCGTCCACCCGAACGCCGACGGCGCGCGCGCCAATAGCGGCCCGAGCAGGCGGAAGACACCCGCCGCGCGGCGCTCCAGCTCGTCGTCGCCCCAGATCCGGGCGAGCCGCAGCAGGACGAATGCGAGCATCGAGTTCCCGGAGGGCGTCGGATGGTCGTCGAGGTCCTTCTTGCGCGCGACGAGTTCCTCGCCTTCCGCGGGCGTCATGAAGAAACCGCCGCGCTCGTCGTCCGCGAAGAGCTCGACAGCACGCGACGCGAGCCGATGCGCTTCGCGCAACCAGCGCACGTCGCCGGTGGCGACGTGCAGCTCGTAAAGGCCGTTCGCGACGCTTGCGTAGTCGTCCAGGAAACCAGGCCCCGAGGCACGACCGCCGCGCCGGGATCGGACCGGCTCGCCGTCGGTCAGAAGCCCGGCGAGCTCCACCGCGACCTCGAGCAGGTCCGGGCGGTCGAGCACGCGACCAGCTTCCGCGAGCGCCGCGAGCGCAAGGCCGTTCCAGGCGGTGATCACCTTGTCGTCGCGGCCAGGGAACTCTCGCTGTTCGCGGAGCTCGAACAGCGGGCGCCGGGTCTCCTCGTCGAGCTCGCCGCGAAGCACGAACCGCCCGTGCTCGAAGGGCTCGAGCAGCTCTTCCGGCGCGCCCTCGCCCGGCGCCCACGTGTACGTGAGCCCTTCCACGCCCTTCGTGTCCGCGTCCTGTGACGACGCGAAGCCCTCGCCCGGGATCCAGAGCTCCCGCAGCATGTAGTCGAGCGTCTGCTCGGCGACGCGGCGATAGCGCTCGTTGCCGGTCGCGACCCAGCCGTGCAGGTACGCGGGCACGAGCAGTGCGTTGTCGTAGAGCATCTTCTCGAAGTGCGGGACGAGCCAGCGCTCGTCGACCGAGTACCGGTGAAAGCCGCCGCCGACGAGGTCGTACATGCCGCCGAGCGCCATCGCGTCGAGCGTCTTCGTGACCAGCTCGAGCTCGCCGCGGCGGAGCAGGAACTCGAGCGCCAACGCCTGCGGGAACTTCGGTGCGCGCCCGAAGCCGCCCCACTCCGGGTCGAACTGCGCGCGGAGCCCGCGCACGGCGTCGTGGAGGAGCTGCGACGTGAGCGGATCGCTCGACGGCCGCTGGTCGCTCTGCGAGCGAATCGCCTCGACGAGTGCCTGCGCCTGCCGCGCGACGTCGCCGCGGCGCTCGCGGTACGCGTCGGAGACGGCGACGAGCACGTCGCGGAAGCCCGGCAGCCCGTGGCGCGCCTCCGGCGGGTAGTACGTGCCGCCGAAGAACGGCTCGCCCTCCGGCGTGAGGAAGACCGTCATCGGCCAGCCGCCGTGACCGCTGAGCGCGACCACCGCGTCCATGTAGACCGCATCGAGGTCGGGCCGCTCCTCGCGGTCGACCTTGACGTTCACGAAGCGCTCGTTCATCAGCGCGGCCGTGGCGGCGTCCTCGAACGACTCGTGCTCCATCACGTGGCACCAGTGGCAGGCGGCGTAGCCGACGGAGAGCAAGATCGGCCTGTCCTCCTCGCGCGCCCGCGTGAGCGCCTCGTCGCCCCACGGGTACCAGTCGACCGGGTTGTCCTTGTGCTGGAGCAGGTAGGGAGACGTCTCGTCCGCGAGGCGGTTCACGTTCGGTACACCTGCCCCGGCAGCTGTCGCCCCAGCAGCCCCTCGAGCCACTTCGAGATCTCGACGAGCGCGTCCAGGTCGACGCCCGTGTCGACGCCGTCGCCCTCGAGCAGGTAGACGAGATCCTCGGTCGCGATGTTGCCGGTCGCGCGCGGCGCGAATGGGCAGCCGCCGAGCCCGCCGATCGACGCGTCGAGCACGGTTGCGCCCGCCTCGAGCGCCACGACCGCGTTCGCATAGCCCGTGTTCCGCGTGTTGTGGAAGTGGCCGCCGACCTTGCCGCCGAGTGCCGCGACGCGCTCGATCAGCGCGCGCACCAGCTTCGGAGTCCCGACACCGATCGTGTCTGCAAGGACGAGTTCGTCCGCGCCGCGAAAGCGCTCCGCCAGCGCGAGGACTGCGTCGAAGTCGACGCGCCCCTCGAACGGGCAGCCGAACGCAACGCTGATCGTGACGGTCGCCGGCCGGTCGGACGCCTCGAGGATCTGCTCGACGCGGGCGGCCGCCTGCTCGAGCGTCGCGTTGCCGTTCCGCTGGTTGAACGACTCGGTGGCGGCGAGCGAGACGTTGACACGGTCGAGCCCCGTCGGGCGCAGGCGCTCCCAGCCCTCGCGGTTCAGCACGAGGCCGGAGTACTCTGCGCCGTCACGGCGCTCGATCCCCGCCACGACCTCCTCGGCGCCGGCCATCTGCGGCACACGGTCGTCGCGCACGAAGCTGGCCGCCTCCACGCGCGCGAGTCCTGCTGCGGCGAGGCGATTGACGAGGTCCGCGCGCACAGAGGGCGCGAGCACGTCGCGCTCGTTCTGCAAACCGTCCCGCGGCCCGACGTCGCTGATGAGGACGTCCACGGAAGGAATGCTAGAACCCGTATGCGGTCACGCGCTCCGGCCGAAACCGGACGATGATCCGCTTCTGGTCCGGCGGCAGGGCGTAGTCCTTGCCCGAGTACTTGTGGGAGAGCTTGTTGATGTGCTCGACGGCCCCTTCCTCGATTAGCTCGGCCGTGCCGCTGACGGAGACCCAGCGGTACCAGTTGTCGCCGTCGAACACGAGGACGGAAACGCCAGGATCGCGCCGCAGGTGTCGCGCCTTCGCCCTGCCCTCGTGGGTGTTCAGGAGCACGTGCTCTCCGTCCCAGTCCACCCAGACGGCGGTCTGGTGGGGCGAGCCGTCGGTGCGCAGCGTGGCGACGACCGCGTAGTTCGCGTCGAGGAAGAGCTGCGCCTGCTCGGGAGTCAAGGTGGGCGTTCGCCCACGGTACCCGCGGCATTAGGGTCCACACGTGGCCGTGCTCGTGCTCGTCGGAACGCGCAAGGGACTCTTCCTGCTCGAGGGAGACGACGAGCGCCGCGAGTGGTCCCTCGAGGGCCCGCTCCTCACGGGTTTCTCCGTCTTCCACGCCCTGGCCGACCCGCGCGACGGCTCGCTCTACGCGTGCACGAACTTCTTCGGCGGCGGCACGGTGCAGCGCTCGACCGACGGCGGCAAGACCTGGGAGCGCGCGGAGGAGCTCGGGCTCCCCGAAGACGGCGAGCTCAAGCTCAACGCGGTCTGGCACCTCGAACCGGGCGGCGACGGCGAGCTCTGGCTCGGGGGCGATCCGGGCGTGCTGTTCCGCTCGGACGACAAGGGTGTGACCTGGGAGCCGAACCGTGCATTGCTGGAGCACGAGACGCGCGAGCGCTGGGGGCCGGGCGCCGGCGGCATGTGCCTGCACTCGATCAACGTCGACCCGAACGACGCGAACCGGCTCGTGATCGGGATCTCGGCCGCGGGCGTCTTCCGCTCCGACGACGCCGGCGAATCGTGGGAGCCGGTGAACAAGGGCACGGCCGCGGACTTCCTACCCGAGCCGTACCCGGACGTCGGCCAGTGCGTGCACAAGGTGCTCGTGCACCCGCGGCAACCCGACCGCCTCTGGCAGCAGAACCACTGCGGCGTCTACCGCTCCGACGATCGCGGCACGTCCTGGGAGCGGCTCGACGGCAACGGGCTGCCGAGCGGGTTCGGGTTCCCGCTGATGCTCGACCCGCGCGACCCGGACACGGCGTACGTGATCCCGGAGCAGGGCGCGGACAACCGCGTCGTCGCCGAGGGCCGGCTCGGCGTCTACCGCACGCGAGACGGGGGCGCCTCGTGGGAGCTCGCCGCCGACGGGCTGCCGGAGCGCGCCTGGGTCGGCGTGCTGCGCGAGGCCTCGGCCTGGGACGGCCGCGATCCGAACGGGCTCTACTTCGGCACGCAAGGCGGCTCGGTTTTCGTCTCGCCCTCCGCGGGCGATGAGTGGATCGAGGCGGCGCGTTTCCTGCCGCCGGTTCTGTCGGTCGAGACGGCCGAGTGGCCGTAGTCCGGTTGCCTGCGCTGCTCGCGCGCGAGTCGGGCGGGAAGGGGCGCTACGAGCTGGACGCGGCGACGCTCGGCGACGCGCTGCGCGCGCTTCCGGTCCGCGACCTCTGCCTGGACGAGCACGGCGAGCTGCGGCGACTCGTCAACGTCTTCGTCGACGGCGAGGACGTCCGCTTCGGCGCCGGCCTCGACACGCCCCTGAAGGACGAGTCCAAAGTGCTGATCGTGACCGCGATTGCCGGCGGCTAGCCGACTTCGCGCGGGACCTGGATCTTCCCCGCCGCGATCTGCTGCTTGACCTGATCGACTTTCGCGAGGTCGGTCTTCGCGACCTTCGGGCTCACCTTGCCGAGCCCGACGCCGTTCTCCTTCAGGCCATACGTCAGGTTGCGGCCGCCCTGCCAATTGCCGTCGACGATGTCCTTGATCGCGAGGAAGACGCCCTGGTCGACGCGTTTCATCGCGCTCGTGAGGATGTGCGGCCCGAGGAACGACTGATCGGCGTCGACGCCGATCCCCCACACGTTGTGCTCGCGCGCGCCGTCGAGCGCGCCGAGTCCGCATCCGCCCGCGACCTGAAACACGACCTGCGCGCCCGCCTGGATCTCGTTCAACGCGAGCTCCTTGCACTTCGCCTGATCGTCCCAGTCCTGCGAGTAGCCGTTCAGCAGCTTGATCCCGGGATCGCTCGCCTTCGCGCCCGCGCGGTAGCCGGCGATGAACCTGTCGACCGGCGGCTCCTTCATCCCGCCGACCGAGCCGATCACGTTCTTGCCGCCCTCGCGCTTCGTCTGCAGTCCCGCGAGATAGCCGGCGAGGTAGCCGACCTCCTGCTCGCGAAAGAGCAGGCCGTCGACGTTCTTCGGCTTGTGCTTCAACGACGCCTGGTCGACGTCGATGATCAGGAACTGTGTCTTCGGGAAATGAGTCGCCGCGCTGTCGACGGCATCGCCCTGCGCGAAGCCGACGCCGATGATCAGGTCGTAGCCTTGCCGAGCGAGCGTCGCCATGTTCGGGACGTACTCGGAAGCGGACGCCGACTGGAGCACCCGGCCGCTCACGCCGAGCTCGCGCTGTGCACGCTTGAGCCCCTGGTATGCGAGCTGGTTGAAGCCGCGGTCGTTCAGCTGACCGATGTCGGTGACGAGCCCGACCTTGACCTCGCTCGCCGCGGCTTTTGTCGTGCCGGCGCTCTCGTCGCCGCCGCCGCCGCAGCCGGCGAGCGCAAGGAGCGCGATCAGGAGGAGCGCGAGTCGTTTCACGGGGGTTTTCGACTGATAGTCTAAAACTGGTGGCGGAGTCTACCACGCACGTTGCGCTCGGCGTCGTGCTCCGCGCACGGGAGCAACGGCTGCAGGTGCTGCTCTGGCAGCGCGCCAAGGAGCCTGCGAAGAACGCGTGGGCGCTGCCCGGCGGTTATCTCGAGGACGGCGAGACTCTCGAGGACTCGATCCGACGCCACCTGGCGGCGAAGGTGGACGTCCGTGAGCTCACGCACCTCGAGCAGCTCGAGACGCGGAGCGACCCGAGACGCTATCCCCGGGAGCGCCAGCTCGCGACCGCGTATCTCGGCCTTGTGCCCACCGGCGCCGACCCCGCCGTCCCCCAGGACACCGCGTGGCATCCGATCGACCGCCTGCCTTCGATGGCATTCGACCACGGCGAGATCGCGCTCGCCGGACGCGAGCGGCTGCGCGCGAAGCTCTCGTACACGAACGTCGGCTTCGCGCTCGCACCTGAGACGTTCACGATCGCCGACTTGCGCGACGTGTACACGGCAGCTCTGAGCCACGAGGTCTCCGCCACGAACCTGCAGCGCGTGCTGCTTCGCCGCGAGCTGCTCGAGCGGACCGGCGAGCGCCGCGAGCCCGGCCCGAGCGGCGGTCGGCCGGCCGCGGTCTTCCGCTTCCGCGCACGTGAGCTCGAAGTGACCGACGCGTTCGCGGTGTTGCGCCCGCCCGCGGCTTAGCCGCCGATGAAGAGCGTCACGACCGCGCCGCGCGGCGCCGTCGTACCGGGCGCGGGCTGCTGGTCGTTGACCGTGTCGCCCTCGGCGGTACGAATCGTCTCCACGCGGAAGCCGGCGTCCTGCATCGTCTGCGTCGCGCCCTGGAGGTCCGAGCCGCGGACGTCCGGGACCTCGATCTGCTCCGCGTTGCCGTTGCCGGCGGAGACGGTGATCGTCACCTGCGAGCCGCGGCGGGCCTGCGTGCTGGACGGAGGCCGCTGTGCGATCACGCGCCCGCGCGGCTGGTTCGACGTGGCATAGGCGACGACGCCCTTGAAGCCGGCGTTGTGCAGCTGCCGCAGCGCGGGTGTCTGCGCCAGGCCGACGACGTTCGGCACGGTCACCTGGCTTGCAGTCGGCGTGGTCGTAGTCGTCGTCGTGCGCTCGGTCGTCTGACCGCTCGGCTCGCCGGTGGAGACGTTGACTCGTACGCGCGAGTCGGGCGGGGCCTGGGCTCCGGCCGGAGGCGCCTGGCTGATGACGGTCCCCTTCGGCTCCTCCGACGGCACGTCGAAGATCCGCGGCGTGAATCCGCGCGCCCGCAGGATCCTCACGGCCTCGGACTCGGGCTTGCCGACGACATCGGGGACGTTCTGCAGGTTGCGGCCTTTAGAGACCTTCAGCAGCACGACGGTGCCCTTCGCGGCGCGCTCGCTTGCGCGCGGGTCCTGCTCCACAACCTGGCCCTTCGGCGCTCCCGCGAAGACGCGGTCCACCCTCGTCTTGAAGCCCACCGCGGTCAGCTTTGCACTCGCGTCGTCCTCCTTGAGGCCGCGCACGTTCGGGACGGGGGTTTTGATCAGCCCGCTCGAGACGACGATCTCCACGCGCTCGCCCTCGTCGAGCTGCGTCCCCGCGCCCGGCGTCTGCGCGACGACGATGCCCGCCTTGCGATTGCTGGGCCGCCGGTCGACGTCCACCTCGAGCTCCGCGTCGGCGAGCCTCGCGCGCGCCTGAGGCTCGGTCAGTCCGACGACGCGCGGCATGGTCGTCTTGTCGTCGCGCTGCGTCAGCAGCCACCAGGCGACGCCGCCTGCGATCACGAGCAGCAGCAGCGCCAGCAACCAGGGCCAGATCCGCGGCGGCGGCGGAGGCGGAACGACCTCCTCCTCGACGACCTCGTCGGCCGCGGGGCCATCGGTGACGACGGTCTCGGCGTCGGGGTCGGCAGCGGGCGGACGGCGGCGCCAGAACGGGCTCATCGCGCGGAAAGTCGCCGCGCGAAGCCGTCCGCAAACGTTGACCGCCGCTCGAAGCGCGCGTACGCTCTGTGTGTCGTCGAACCAAGGAGGCGGATTCCGTGCCAAAGCGCACAACAGCACCACCTCCACTCGCGGAGTCGCGAGGCTCGACGGCTAGCCACACGTAGCGCGTTCGAGCGCCCGCGGCGCACATCAACGTCGAAGGAGCAACGCTTGAACGCTGGTAACAGCCTGGCCGCGCTCGGATGGACCCCCGAGCTCGACGAGGCCTTCACAACCTATGCGGCGGACGGATTCGAGCCCGCCCGCGTCGTCGCGGAGCACCGCGGCGGCTACGCCGTGCGCGGCGAGCGGGGCGATCGGCTCGCGAGCGTCCGCGCGCGCTGGCGCGATCAGCACGAGGCGGTCGGCGGCATGCCGGCCGTCGGCGACTGGGTCGCGACCGTCGATGCGCCCGCCGAGCGGGCCGCGATCGAGGCCGTCCTGCCACGGCGCACGAAGGTGTCGCGCAAGACGCCGTGGCTGAAGTCGGAGGAGCACGTGCTCGTCGCGAACGTCGACACGGTCTTCCTCGTGTCGGGTCTCGACGCGGACTTCAACGTCAGGCGGCTCGAGCGGTACCTCGTCGCCGCCTGGGACAGCGGCGCCGATCCAGTCGTCGTGCTGACGAAGCTCGACGTCTGCGACGACCCGCTGAAACCGTTGGAGGCGGAGGCGGTCGCGATCGGCGTCCCGACCGTGACCGTGAGCGGCGTCACCGGCGAGGGGCTCGAGGCGCTCGAGCGTTGGCTCGTGCCGGCGAAGACCGTCGTCCTGCTCGGCTCCTCCGGAGTCGGCAAGTCGACGCTGATCAACCGCCTCGCGGGCCGTGAGCTGATGCCGATCGGCGATCTGCGCCGTGACGGCAAGGGGAGACACACGACGCGCCATCGCCAGCTGCTCGTGCTGCGCGGCGGTGCGCTCTTGATCGACACGCCGGGGCTGCGCGAGCTCCAGGTGTGGGAGGGCGACGTCGACGCGGCGTTCGCGGACATCGCCGCTCTCGCCGCGCAGTGTCGGTTCAACGACTGCTCGCATACCGTCGAACCCGGCTGCGAGGTCCGGGCGGAAGTCGACCCGGAACGGCTCGCGAGCTACTTCAAGCTCCAGCGCGAGCTCAGGCGCACGTCGGCACGTGCCGGCTCGCGCGTGCACAGGGAGATGAAGCGGCGCTGGCGCGAGCGCTCGCGCGAGGTGAAGCAGATGCGGAGGCGGGGGCTGCTCTAGATGGTTGATGCCATGAGATCGTTCGTCCCGGGGCGTGGTCTGGCCGCTCTGGGGCGCGACGGCAGGACGTCGCCGATGCTCAATAGCATCGGTGGCGGCCTGACGTCGTGAAGCGCGCGGAGCCGGGGCGGCGACGCCGCTAGGCGGCGGTGCGTCGGCTTCGCACGGGGCCCAGACGCGCCAGACCGCGCAGCCGGGCGCGCGAGATCAGGGCATCAACCATCAGCTCCCGCCCGCGGCCGCGGCGGGCGGCGCGGCCATGCGCAGCCGGCGGGGTCCGTGTTCGTGAGCGCGTTCCAGTCGGCGCAGGTCACGAGCTGGGAGAATTTCACCGGGTTCGCCGGGGTGAAGGGCGCCGGCGCCGCGCACGTCGGTAGCACGCTCGGATTCGAGCGTACGCGCCCGTTTCGCTCCCAGCAGTTCCCGCTCCCCTCCTCGTCCCACCAGAAGTCGAGCCCGTTCGGCGAGCGCATCCCGCCCTGCGTCACGCTCATCCGATTCCCCGCGAACCGGTTCGCGTGCGACGTGTCCGTCGCAAGTGCGAGATTGGTCTCGCCGCGCACGAACGCTGGGACCCAGAAGAGCATCGTCCCGTAGCGCCAGTTGTCGTAGATCCAGTTGTCGCGGACGACGTTCCCGTTGCCGCCCGCGATCAGCAGACCGGTGCCGACAGGGACGAGCTCGGTTGGGCACAGCACCTTCGGGTCGCGCGTGAGCACGGGCCGCTTGCAGTACGCGTCGCGCTGCGCGTTGAAGAGATCGGCGTTGTTCGAGTAGATCCGGTTGCGCTCGAACTTCGAGCAGTCCTGCGGCATTCCCGGATGGCCGTTGAATGCGGAGTCCATCGAGATTCCGGCCGCGTTGTGGTGGAAGCGCGAGTGGTGTACCCAGATCCCGTCGCCGGACGGTGCCCGAGTAGCCCAGTGTGTTGCGGTACGAATCGACGCGCCGGATCTCGATCCCGTAGCGCACGCAGTGCCCTTGCGGTCCGGCGCCGGGATACACGCCTGCATCGCCGTTCCCGTACGCGACGAGATCCGTGTAGAGCCCGTGGTCGGAGACGAAGCTCAGGAACCCGTACTCCCTGCTCCAGCGCGAGACGATGCGGTCGAGCCGGAAGCCGTTGGTCTCGATCACGTAGACGTTGTTGAAGTCGGAGTACTGGACGGTGAAGTTGCGCAGCACGACTCCGTCGGCGCGGTCGGCGCGGATCACGTTGAGCTTGTCGCGGTCGCCGTCGAAGAGGACGTCCGAAGGGTCGTCGCCGGTGCCCTCGATCTGGATGTCGCGCTTCCCGAGAATCGCGACGAGGTTCTCGTCGTTCGGACAGCGCTGCTGGTACGCGTAGCTCGCGACGAGCACCGTCGGCGCCGCGTATGCGGGCACGAGCAGATCGGCACAGCGCGGGTCGCGAAAAGCCACCGCCCGGCTCGGTTCCTCGCGATACACGCCCGGAAGGACGAGAATGCGCGTCCCCGGCCGAGCCGCGTCGACCGCCGCCTGCACGTGCTGGTAGCGGCACTGCGGCAGGAGCGCGAGGCTGCGGCGGCGCGCAGCACCCGTCAGTTGCGCGATCCGCGTCCGGGAATCGGGCTTGCAGACCACGAGCGCGGGACCGGCCGCTCGATAGGGCGGGACGGAGCCGACGTTCGAGTCGGGGAACGCGGCAGGCCGCTCGTGGTGCGCGAGCGCTGGGGCGGGGAAGGGCGAGCGCGAGGAGGACGGCGGCGATCGGCGCGCGCACCAGCCCTCTCTATCACGTTCGCCCCGGTCTGGAAGGGGCGCCGCCCGGCCAGAATCCACCCCGGCGGCGGCGTCGCCGCCCGGGCCGGGCACGGTACAACACGGCTCGTGCGCGGGGCCGCCGTCTATTGGCTGGAGGAAGCGCCGCCGGAGCCCGCTGCATCCGCGCTCGCCGGCGAGGCCGAAGCCGACGTCGCGATCGTCGGCGGCGGCTACACCGGCTTGTGGACGGCGCTCGCACTGAAGCAGCGCGCGCCTGAGCTGCAGGTCGTCGTTCTCGAGGCGGACGTCTGCTGACACGGTCCGAGCGGGCGGAACGGAGGCTTCCTGCACGGGTACTGGTCGCGCCTGCCGCTGCTACGCGAGCGCTTCGGCGACTCGGGCGCGCTCGCAGTCGCACGCGTGGCTGAGGGTGCGATCGACGCCGTGCGTGAGCTCGACGAGGATGTCTGGTTTCGCGAGGGCGGTTTCCTGAAGGTCTCAGCCGCGCCGGCCCAGGACGAGTCGGTGGAGGTGCTCGTGCGGGCAGCGCGGGAGCTCGGCGTCGAAGAGGAGGCGGTTCCGCTCGATCGCGAGCAGGTCGCAGGGCGGATCCGCTCGCCGCGTCTCGGGCGCGGGTCTTTGTGCGCCGCGCCGGCACAGTGCAGCCGGCGCGACTCGTGCGCGCACTCCGCGGCGCAGCGCTTGCTGCGGGCGTGCAGCTGCACGAGCGCTCGCCCGTCCGGCGCGTCGACCAGGGGCGCATCGAGACCGAACGCGGCACCGTGCGCGCGCGCGACGTCGTCGTCGCAACGTCCACGTGGCGTCCGCTGCAGCGGCGGCTGACGATTATGCACAGCGCCTGCGTTATCACCGAGCCCGACGCGGTCGTCGACGTTGGCTGGACGGGCGGCGGGGCGGTCGTCGACGGCCGCATGTTCGTCCACTACTTCCGGACCACGCCCGACGGCCGCGTGCTGATGGGCAGCGGCGCAGGCTCGACCGAGCGGGCGGAAGCGGGGCTCCGCGCGCTCCTGCCCGCGGTCACTGCGCGCGTCACGCACCGCTGGGACGGGCCGATCGACATCTCGTCCGACCAGCTTCCGTTCTTCGGCAGCAAGGGGCACGTGCACTACGGCGCCGGCTATTCGGGGAGCGGCGTCGGTCCGAGCTGGCTCGGCGGTCAGATCCTCGCGTCGCTCGCTCTCGGCGCGGACGATGAGTGGACACAGCTTCCGCTCGTCCACCGCGACGTGCCGAAGCTCCCGCCGGAGCCGCTGAAGCGACTGGGCACCGCGCCGATCCGCGCCGCGACGATCGCGGTCGAGGACGCCGAGCAGAACGGTCACCGCACCTCCGCCGCGCTGCGCGCCGTCGCCGCGCTCCCGCGCGTGCTCGGGATCCCGCTCGGACGCCGCTAGACGGCGATGTCCCGCCGGTTGAAGAGGAGCGGCGCGACCGCGATCGTCACCACTGTAAGCGCGACGAGCCCGGCCGTGCCGCCGAGGTCGACCCCTTTGCGCAGCGGATCGCCCATCCAGTCGAACGGCGAGAGCACGCGCCACGGCTCGAGCACGTCGACGATTCGCGAGAGCCCGTCGAGCATGTAGCCCGCCACCGCGAGCGCGGCCGCGGCGCCGATCGCGAGCGCGCCGGCCTGGAGCGCCATTGCTCCTGCCTCCTCGAGCGTCAACCGCGTGCGGGAGATCGGGTGCGAGAGCAGCAGGTCCAGCGTCCCCGCTTCTTCTTCCCCCGCAATCGCGCGCGCACCGGCGGCGATCGTGTAGAGCAGGAGGAGCAGCGGGATCATGAGCGAGAACAGCTCGCCGTCGAGGTAGCCCGGCCCCGACGCCAAGTCGAGCTCACCGCCGACGAACGCCTTCAGCGCTTCCGGGTAGTCCTGGACGGCCCGGTTGAGTGCCGCGTTCCCCTTGATGCTCGACTCGGGTAGACACTCATCACGAGCACCACGTACGCGCCGATCCCGACGGACCACCATAGGAGTCCGCGGCGCGCGTCGCGCAACGTCTTTGCGAGCACGTTACGAAGCACGGTTCTCCGGGGCGTAGTACGAGAGGAAGACCTCCTCGAGATCGGGCTCGTGGCTGAGCAGGTCGACGACCTCGTGCCGCGCGAGCACGCGCAGCAGCTCGCCAGGAGGCCCTTCGAGGCGCAGCCGGGCGACGGGCCCCTCGACTGCGACCTCACGGACGCCCGGCACGGCTGCGAGCTCGTCGCGCGGCACGTCGTGCGCGAAGCGCACCTCGAGCTCTCGCACCGCGCGCCGGTGCAGCGCGCCCACGTCCTCGACCGCCACCAGCCGGCCCTCGCGGATGATCCCGACGCGATCCGCGACGTGCTGCACTTCCGAGAGCACGTGCGACGAGAGGAACACCGTGCGCTCGTCGTCGACGGTCGCGCGCACGAGCGCGTGGAAGGCCTGCTGGACGAGCGGGTCGAGCCCGGAGGTCGGCTCATCGAGGACGGCCAGCTCGGGACGGTGCGCGAACGCCTGCACGAGCCCGACCTTTTGCTTGTTCCCGCGCGAGAGCGAGCGGATCGGCCGGTCGAACTCGAGGTCGAACCGCTGCGCCAGCTCGGTGACGTGCTTCCGGTCGAACCCGCCGCGCAGGTTGCCGAAGTACTCGAGCAGCTCGCCGGCGGTAAGGTGCTCGTACAGCGCCAGCTCGCCGGGCAGATAACCGAGCCGGCGATGGATCTTCACGGCGTCGCGACGGCTGTCGAGCCCGAGCACCGAGGCGCTGCCGTTCGTCGGCCGGATCAGGTCGAGCAGCACGCGAATAGTCGTGCTCTTCCCCGCTCCGTTCGGCCCGAGGTACCCGAAGCATTCGCCGCGTTCGACCTCGAGCGAAAGCTCGGTCACGCCACGGCGCGTGCCGTAGACCTTCGTCAGCTCGTGAAGGGCGGGCGCCGGGGTCACCGGCGGCACCGTACTAGCCGCGAACCGCGCCGGCCGTGAGGCCGAAGGCCACGCGCCGCTGGACGATCGCGAAGAAGATCACGACCGGGAGCGAGGTCAGCGTCGCCGCGGCCATCAGCGGGCCCCACGCCGTGCCGCGGAGCGTCGTGAACTGCGCGAGCCAGACCTGGAGCGTCTGCTTCTCCGGGCTGCTCAGCAGCACATACGCGAAGATGAACTCGTTCCAAGCCTGCACGAAGGCAAAGATCGAGGTCGCGACGAGACCGGGCGCGATCAGCGGCAGCAGGATGCGCACGAACGCGCCCATGCGCGTGCAGCCGTCGACCATCGCCGCCTCCTCGAGCTCCTTCGGGATGCCCATCACGAAGCCGCGCAATGTCCACACCGTGAACGGGAGCACGAAGGTGATGTACGTGATGATCACGCCGCTCAGCCGGTCGACCTGGTCGGCGCGCGCGAGCAGGATGTAGAGCGGGATGATCAAAGCCGTGGCCGGGAGCATCTGCACGCCGATGATCACGACGATCAGCGCGCGCCGGCCGTAGAAGCGGAAGCGTGCGATCGCGAGCGCGGCCAGAAAACCGATTACGAGCGACAGCGTCACGACGACCGCGACGATGATCAGGCTGTTCTTCACCGCGTCCCAGAAGTGCGGCCGGTGGAGCGCGTCGTCGAAGTTCGAGAGGGTGAACGGGTCCGGCACCCACTTCGGAGTGAAGCGCAGGATGTCGCGCGGCGGCTTGAACGACGTCGCGACCATCCAGTAGACCGGGAAGATCATCACGGCCAGGATCACGAGCCCGGCGATGTTCGCGAGCAGCCGCGAGCGCTTACGCCGATTGCGGACGTCGAAGTATGCGGCGAGCGTGCTCAATCGACGTCGCTGATCCGCACCATCTGGCGCACGTAGACGAAGCTGACGCAAAGCAGGATCGCGACCATCACGACCGCGATCGCCGCGCCGAGGCCGTAATTGCTGACGCGGAACGACTGCACGAACGAGTACACGGCGATCAGGAAGTAGTCATTGCTCGGCCGGTTCTCGAGCATCACCCAGATCTGCTGGAAGACCTGGAAGTCCCAGATGATCGAGAGGCTCGCGATGATGATGAAGATCGGCTTGACGAGCGGGAAGGTGACGCGGCGGAAGACGTCCCATCCCGTCGCGCCGTCCACCTCGGCCGCCTCGACGAGCTCCTGCGGCACCTGCGAGAAGCCGGCGAAGAGCGTGATCGCGGCGAAGGGGATCGCCCCCCACACGACGACGGCGGTGATGACCGCGAACCCCTGGAGCGGGTCGTCGAACCAGTTGTGGTGGATGAAGTCGCCGAAGTGGAGCTCCGTCAGCGTCCAGTTGAGGACGCCGAACTCGAAGTCGACCATCCACTGCCAGATCGCCACCCCGACGATCGTCGGCGTCGCCCAGACCCAGACGAGACCGACGACGACGAGCGTGCGCACGATCGGGCCCATCCGGACGAGTAGCAACGCGATCACGGTGCTGAGCAGCATCGTCAGGCCGACGTTCACGGCCGTGAAGACGAGCGTGCGCCCGACGATGCGCCAGAACTCGGCGTCGCCGAACATGTGGCGGTAGTTGTCGAGGCCGGTCCACCTGCCGCGGTGGGCGATCAGCTCCTTGAGGCCGTAGGACTCGAAGGAGATCCGGCCGAGCCAGTAGAGCGGATAGGCGAGGACGCCGACGAGCACGACCACGGCCGGCAGCAAGAGCAGGTACGGCGGCGCGAGCGCCCGCACCGACTCGGCGACCGAACGGCTCCGCCGCCGAGAGGAGGGGGCGCTCAGCTCGGCGGCGGAGGCGGCCCGGGGAGCGAAGCTCATCGCACTCCGCTCCCCGGGCTTCGGATCAACCTGCGTTCAGGATTTGCGTGACCTGCGTGCTCGCCTTCTTCGCCGCCTTGTCGACCGACGAGCGGCCGGTGGCGATCGACGCGAGCATGTTCTGGAGCACCTGCGCGTTCTCGACGTTGACCCAGTTGGGCGCCGTCGGAACGAACCAGCTCGACTTCGCCGCCTGCGCGAACGGCGCCAGCGTCGGCTTGCCCGCGTTGACACCGGCGAGCGACGTCGTGTTCGGGATCACGCCGGTCGCGCTCGTGAGCGAGCGCATGTACTGCGTCCCGGTGAAGGTCCGGATCCAGTCGATCGCGAGCGCACGGTTCGAGCTCGTCGCCGGGATCGCCAGATCCGAGCCGCCGAGGAACGTCGGCATGAACTTGCCCGGCGTGTGGCTCGGCATCGGGAACGCCGCGAGCTTGAGGTTCGGGTTCCCGGTCTTCGGGTCGATGATCAGACCCCACTCCCAGCCGTTCGAGATCGTCGCGCCGACGTGACCCTGCGCGAAGACCGTCCACTGGGTGGCTTCCGTGCCGGAGCGGTTCGCCTTCGACAGCGCGGTCACGGTCGACTTCCACTGCCGGAGGCCGCGCAGCGCGAACGGAGAGTTGAGGGTTCCGACCCATCTACCGCCCTTGAAGCGCGCGATCGCGCCGCCGTAGTCGTACACGAACGACAGGGCGGCATACCAGTACTTGCCGGGGAAGTAGAGAGCCGAGAAGTTCCGGTCGCTCTTGTTCTGCTTCATCGCCTTCTTGCCGATCGCGACGAACGCGGCGAGCGACTTCGGCGTCCCCTTCAGGCCGGCCTTCTTGTAGACGTCGGAGCGGTAGATGACCGCGCGTGCGCCGGCGTAGTACGGGACGCAGAAGAGCTTCCCGCCGTAGGTGCACGACTGCGTCAGCGCGTTCAGCCAGGTCCGGTTGTTCTGGAAGTTCGACCTGCTGCCGCTCAGGTTCGCGAGCGCGCCGGCCGCCATGTATTTCGTCGTCTCGGTGTTCCCGAGCTCGATCACGTCAGGAGCCCGGCCGCCGGCGAGCGCGGCATCGAGCTTCGTGAGGTGGTCGCCCCAGGTCTGGATCTCGACCTTGACGGCCGTGTCCGGGTGCGCCGCCTCGAACGTCCGGTTCGCCGCGGCGACCACGTCGGCCCAGGCGCCACCCTGCGCGTCTGTCATCAGCCAGACCGTGATCGTCCTCGAGGCGGTCGCGCTGTCCGGGGCGGTCGTCCTCGCCCCGGCCGTGGACGCGCCGGCCGCGACCGCCGCCGCGAGTGTCACGGCAGCGACGTAGCGTAGGTTCATCTCCGACCTCCCGCGATTGGTACAGACCAATAGTGCACGGCGGGAGCATCGCACGATCCCGCCTTCCTTGTCAAGACCACTTTGCGAGGGTGCCTGGCGCCCCGCGAGAAAATCCCTGCAAATCGGGCCCTGGTGTCAGACGCCCGCGCGAGGCAATGGTATTGACCACCTTCACTGCGCAAGCGTCACCTTCGAGAGCCCGACCGGGCGATCCGGATCGAGCCCCTTGGCGTGCGCGAGCGCCCACGCGAACAGCTGGCCGGGCACGACCGAGAGGAGCGGCGAGAGCAGCGGCGGCGAGGCTTCCGGCGTCGGGAGCCTGTACGAGACGTCCGCGAGCAACTCGACGGCGGGGCCGCTTGCGACGACGCCGGCTCCGGCTGCCCGAGCGCGCGCGACCGCCTCGCGCACGGCGTCGCGGTTGTCGTGCGAGGCGATCGCCCAGACGGGGAAGAGCGCGTCGAGCGCCGCGACTGGCCCGTGCGCAAACGCCGTCGCCGTCATCGGCTCGGCCGCGACACGGCAGGTCTCGAGAAGCTTCAGCGCGATCTCGCGGGCGGTCGCGAGCTCGGTCCCGCGCCCGATCACGAACATGCGGCCGACGAACGCGAACGAGACCGCGAGCTCGGCGGCGTGCGACTCGAGCTCGGGGATCATCGTCTCGAGGCGGTCCGCCACGGCCGAGAGGCCGTGCGCGAACTCGGCGCCGCGACCGGCGGCGTTCGCAGCGAGCAGCGCGAGCGCGGCGACGGTGTTCGAGTACGTCTTCGTCGCGGCAATCGCCTGCTCGGGGCCGGCGGACAAGGGAAGCACAGCCTCCGCGGCGTCCGCGAGCTCGGACGCAGAGTCGTTCGTCACCGCGACCGTGAACGCACCGGAGTCGCGTGCGCGCTGCAGATACGCGACGACGTCGCGCGTGCGTCCGGATTGCGAGAGCGCGAGCACCGTCGAGCCCGACATGTCGATCTTCGCGCGCGAGTAGACGGTCAGCGAGATCGAGTCGCGGAGCGCCGTCCACCCGGGCAGGAGCCCGAACGCGTAGACGCCGTAGGACGCCGCGTTGTCGGACGAGCCGTGCGCGACGAGACGGATGAGCGTCTTCCCGCTGCGCACCGAGTGCTCGGCGACCTCGGCGAATTCGCGCTCCCGCTCGAGCAGCCGCCGCAGCGCCGCGGGCTGCTCGTGGATCTCGGCGAGCATCGTGCCCCCCGCCTGCTCGACGGCGCGGACGGGTTCAGGCGGCGACAAGGGCCTCGCCTCCCACGAGCACACGCTCCACGTTGAGGTTGTCGTCGAGCACGACGACGTCCGCAGCGGCGCCCGGTTCGAGCGTCCCGACCGTCCGCTCCCCGACCACCCGTGCCGGCACCGTCGATGCCGCGTGCAGCGCGTCGCCGAGCGGCACACCGAGGTCGTGCAGGTTCCGAACCGCGTCGATCATCGTCAGCACGCTGCCCGCGATCACGTCGTCCGCGTTCTGGGCGCGGCCGTCCCGGACCTCGACCTCGACGTCGCCGAGGCGGTAGCGGCCGTCGCCGCGCATCGCGCCTTCCATCGCGTCGGTCACGAGCGCGACGCGACCGGCGGCCGCACGCCAGACGATGTGCGCGGTCGTCGGGGCGACGTGGTGGCCGTCGAGGATCAGCTGTACCACGACGTCGTCGCGTCCGAGCGCCGCGCCCGCGACGCCGGGGTCGCGGTGGCGGAAGGGACGCATCGCGTTGAAGAGGTGCGTGACCGTGCGGACGCCCAGGTCGAACGCAGCCTCGGCCTCCTCCGCGGTCGCGTCCGTGTGCCCGCACGAGACGCGCACGCCGCGCGCGAGCAGGAGCTCGATCAGCCCGAGTGCGCCCGGGAGCTCCGGCGCGAGCGTGACGAGCCGGATCGGGCCGGCGTCGAGCAAGCGCTCGAGCAGCGCCGGGTCGGGGTCGCGACGGGCAGCGAGGGGATGGACTCCCATGCGCGCGGCGGACAGGAAGGGCCCCTCGAGGTGGACGCCCAGGATGCGAGGGCCCGGTATGCCGCTCGGCACCGCACGCAGCGACGCGGTGAGGCTGTCCTCCGTGGCGGTGATCAGGGCGGGCAGGTACGACGTGACCCCGGACTCGAGCAACGCCTCGCCTGCACGCCGGTAGCCCGCAGCGTCGGCGCCCGCGAAGTCGACGCCGTTGAAGCCGTTGACCTGGAGATCGACGAACCCCGGCGCGGCGGTCCGGTGCCCGTGGCCCGTCCCGACCCCGACGCGCGCGATCCGGCCGTCCTCGACCTCGACGTCGCCCGGGACGAGCGTCGTCCCCACGAGCGCGGCGCCCACGCCGAGCTTCATCGCGCCTCCAGTGCGACGCGCACGTTGTCGTTCGCCTGCTCGAGCCGGCCGCGCGCCGCGTCCGCGTCGATGCCCGCCAGCAGCGAGACGATCGCGACCTTCGCGCTGCCGCCCGCCGCCGCGAGCGCGTCATCGGCGCGCTCCGCCGGGACGCCGGTCGCCGCCACGACGATGCCGCGAACACGGCCGCGCAGCTTCTCGTTCGTCGCCGCGACGTCGACCATCAGGTTCCCGAAGGTCTTGCCGAGCCGCACGAACGCGATCGTCGAGATCATGTTCAGGACGAGCTTCTGCGCGGTGCCGGCCTTGAGACGCGTGGAGCCCGCGATGAACTCCGGACCGACGGCGACGCAGAGCTCGCAGTCGGCGAGGGAGGCGAGCGGCGAGTTTGCGTTCGAGACGAGGGCGACGGTGAATGCACCCGCGTCTCGGGCCGCGCGGAGCGCTCCGAGCGCGTACCGCGTGTTTCCGCTCGCACTGATGCCGACGACCGCGTCGTCTTCGCTCAGCACGAGCGCGGCGACCTCGCGAGCGCCGCCATCCTCGTCGTCTTCTGCCGCGTCACTCGCGGCGACGATTGCGACGACCCGGGAGACCGAGAAGGTCGTCTCGCACTCGTCGGCGTCGACTGCGGCCAGCCGGCCCGACGACCCCGCCCCGACGTAAATCAGACGCCCGCCGCGCGCGAGCCGTTCCACGATCGCGTCGACCGCGTCGGCGATCCCGTCGGCGGCGGCCGCCACGGCGGCCGGAACGGATTCGTCCTCCCTGTTCATCAGTCGCACGAGCTCGCGCGTCGGACGCAGGTCGAGATCGGCGTGCTCGTCGCGCCGCGCCTCGGTCGTCCCGCCGGTGAGCGCGCGCACCGCGGCTTCCCAAACGGCGCTCGAATCCGGCGTCGCGAGCGAGCTCATGTGCCCGCAGGCCTCGTAGCCCCAGACCCAAAGCCGACCGATCCCGGCAGCTCGCGCGGCGTCGACCGCGGCCTCGAGGTCGGGGATGTCCGCACGGGTGAGCCGGAACGCCGGGACCCACAGCTCGGGCACGACACCGGCACGCGCGGCGCTCTCTGCCGCGAGCGTCGCGAAGCGGCCGACGAACTCGCCGGCCGGCTCGCCGAAAACCTGCCAGTAGGGATCCGTGCCGAAGACGTCGAGCCCGGGCAGCGAGGCGACCGCGCCCCAGTCGCGGATCCCGTGCGCACCCTCGACCGCCGGCAGCACGCAGATCGTGTTGCGCCCGCCCAGCGCGTGCACGTGCGCGACCATCTCGCCGAGGAAGTCGACGAGCGACGCCTCGCGAAACGCGAGCACCTCGCCCGTGAGCTCGGTCGGCAGGTCGCGGCCGAAGCGCTCGCGGCAAGCGTCGCACCGACAGCTCCAGCGCGTGGGATCGTCGACGCCGACGTGCGCGGGAACGACCCAGTGCGGCTCGTCCCAGAAGACGAGGTCGGCGCCGGCCTCCAGCGCCGCATCCGCCCACTCCTTGCAGTACGAGCGGTACTTCGGGGTGTTCAGACACCCCGCCGCGACGCTACGCCCGTCGTCGAGCACCTGACACGCCTCCGGCCGCATCGTCACGAAACGGCTCTCCGCCTCGCCGCCGAAGGTCCGCCCCACGCCCCACGGGTTCATCTGCACCTCGAGCCCGAGCTCGTGCGAGACGTCGACGATGCGGCCCATCGTCTCGCGGTAGTACGCGAGGTCGTTCTCCGAGAACGTGTGCAGCACCCCGGTGAAGCCGCGGCGCGCGATGTCCTCCATGTCCCGTGCGACGTGCCGCAGGATGCGCACGCCGAAGTACGAGCAGCCGACGGTCGCGCTAGCGGAAGCCGTCATCGCGAACGGTCAGCACCGGGATGGCTCCGCGCGGTGTCTGCGGCGTAAGCTCGCTGACGAGCACGTAGCGGTCGCCGCGGTAGATGGAGCGAACGAACTCGACGACCGTGCCGTCGTCGGAGCGCGACGTCCGCTCGAACAGAAAGGCGGGCGCGTGCAGCGGTACGCGGAGCGCCGCGGACTCCTCCTCGTTCGTCACGGTGGGCTCGATGCGCTGCACGCCGCTGGCGATCACGACGCCGTAGCGCTCACGCAGCAGCTCGTAGAAGGAATGCGTCTCGAGGTCGCGTGCGCTCAGGCCGGGCACGAGCGACGCCGGCACGTGCAGCGTCTCGATCGCCATCGACTCGGCGTCGGCGAGGCGCAGGCGCGTTGCGACGACGATGGGCTCCGAGGGCGAGACGTGGAGGAAGCGGCCGAGCCGCGCGCCGGCGGGCGTGACCTGGAGGTCGAGCGTGCGGCTCGCGGGGCGCAGGCCGCGGCTGCGCATGTCGTCGGTGAACGACGTCATGGTCAGCTCCTGGGCGATCTTCGGCTCGCTCACGAAGGTGCCGCTGCCGCGCCGCCGGACGAGGAAGCCCTCGCGGACGAGGTCGTCGAGTGCTGCCCGGACGGTCAGCCGCGAGACGCCGAAGTCGGTGCTGAGCTGCCGCTCGGAGGGGATCGCCTGGCCCACGTCGAGGCGCTCGATCAGGTCGAGCACCCGCTCGCGCGTCTCGGTCTGCTTCGTCACGCGCAAGTGGTCAGTGCCTCTTGCCGGACTCGACGGCGCTCTGTACCGGGCCCATGAGCCGATGGTACAGCCACGGCCGCCAATTGGTCAATACCACCGGGCTCCTTGGCGCCTTGCCGGAGCCAGCTTAAGATCGTGCTCCCTGTGGCGGCCCTGCTCGAGCTCGACCGGATCACCCGCCGCTTCGGCGGGCTCGTCGCGCTGAACGAGGTCTCGCTCGCGGTCGACGAGGGCCAGGTCGCGGGCCTGATCGGCCCCAACGGCGCCGGCAAGACGACCGCCTTCAACGTGATCACGCGGCTGTACACGCCCGACTCGGGCCGCGTCGCCTTCGACGGGCGCGACCTGCTGCGCTCGCCCGCCTACAAGATCGTCGGGCTCGGCATCGCTCGGACGTTCCAGAACGTCGTCCTCTTTCCGGCGATGACCGTGCTCGAGAACGTCCTCGTCGGGACCCATTCGCGGCGCTGGTTCTTCTCCGAGCGAGCGGCGCGCCGCGACGCGGAGGCGGTCCTGGCAGACCTCGGGCTCTCGCGGCTCGCCGAGCGCCCGGTCGCCGGGCTGCCGTTCGGCACGCTGAAGCGGATCGAGCTCGCGCGCGCGCTCGTCTCGCGGCCTCGGCTGCTGCTCCTCGACGAGCCGGCGGGCGGCCTCAACCACGAAGAGGTCGAAGAGCTCGGCGGCCTGATCCGGCGGATCAAAGCCGACTACGCACTGACCGTGCTGCTCGTCGAGCACCACGTGAACCTCGTCATGTCGATCTCCGACCGCGTGCACGTGCTCAACTTCGGCGAGAAGATCGCCGAGGGCGTGCCCGCCGAGGTGCGCGCGAACCCGGCCGTGATCGAGGCCTACCTGGGAACCGCCGATGCCGCTGCTTGAGCTGCGCGACGTCGAAGCACGCTACGGGCCGATCAAGGCACTGCACGGTGTGTCGCTCACCGTCGACGAGGGCGAGGTCGTTTCGCTCCTCGGCGCGAACGGCGCCGGCAAGACGACGACCCTGCGCGCGATCTCGGGCGCGGTGCGGAAGTCGGGGGACGTGATCTTCGACGGGAAGTCGATCGCGCGTCGCTCGCCGGAGAGCGTCGCTCGGCTCGGGGTCGCGCACGTGCCGGAGGGTCGCGGCCTCTTCGGCGAGCTCTCGGTCTGGGACAACCTCCGCATGGGCGCGTACGTTCGCGGCGAGCGGAAGACGTTCAAGCAGGAAGCACCGCGCGTGGTCGGGTACTTCCCCTGGCTCGAGGCGCGGAAGCACCAGCAGGCCGGCACGCTCAGCGGCGGGGAGCAGCAGATGCTCTCGCTGGCGCGTGCCCTCGTCTCCCGCCCGCGTCTGCTGATGCTGGACGAGCCGTCGCTCGGCCTGGCCCCGACGGTCGTGCAGGAGCTGTTCGCGATTGTCACCCGCCTCAACGGTGAGGAAGGGCTGAGCGTGCTCGTCGTCGAGCAGAACGCGAACATCGCGCTGGACGCGTCGGCGCGGGCGTACGTGCTCGAGGTCGGGAAGGTCGCGGTCTCCGGAACGAGCGACGAGCTGCGCCGGCACGAGGGCGTCCGGAAAAGCTACCTGGGCTATTAGTGGCCGACTTCGTGCAACAGGTCGTGAGCGGGCTCGCTGCAGGCGCGATCTACGCGAGCCTCGCCCTCGCGCTCGTACTGATCTACCGCGCGACCGACGTGGTCAACTTCTCGCAGGGCGAGATGGCGACGTTCACCACGTACATCGCGTGGTCGCTCATGGATCACGGCTTGTCGTACTGGCCGGCCTTCGCGCTCACGCTTGCCCTCGCATTCGTGGGCGGAATCGCGATCGAGCGCACGCTGATTCGCCCGTTCGAAGGCGGACCGGAGATCGTGATCGTGATCGTGACGATCGGGTTGCTGATCGCGCTCAACGCGCTGACCGGCTGGATCTGGGGTGCGGAGACGAAGGCCTTCGAGAGCCCGTTCCCGAACACGACGCACGAGCTGCTCGGGGTGACGATCTCGACCCGCGACGTTGGGACCCTGGCCGTCTGCCTCGTGACGGTAGTCGCGCTCTGGGCGTTCTTCCGCTTCACCACGCTCGGTCTGGCGTTGCGTTCGTCCGCGGTGAACCCAACCGCCAGCCGCCTGCTCGGCGTCCGCGTGGGCTGGATGCTCGCGCTGGGCTGGGGCTTCGCGGCGGTGCTCGGTGCCGTCGCCGGGATGATGGCCGCGCCCGCGGTGTTCCTCGATCCGACGATGATGCTCGTCGTCCTCATCTACGCGTTCGCGGCCGCCGTGCTCGGCGGGATCGACAGTCCGGTCGGCGCCGTGGTCGGTGGCTTGCTCCTCGGCGTGATCATCAACCTGCTCGGCGCCTACGTCGACTTCGTCGGCTCCGAGCTGCGTCTGCCGACCGCGCTCGCGGTGCTGCTCCTCGTCCTGATCATCCGGCCGCAAGGGCTCTTCGGCCACCCGGCGGTGCGCCGCGTATGAGGCGCTACGCGCTGCCGACGCTGAAGGTCGCGCTCTGCGTCGGGGCCGCGCTGCTGATCGCCATGCTGCCGCGTTTCACGGGCGAGTTCCGGCTCTCCCAGTTCACGTTCGTCGCCGTCTACTTCATTGCGCTGCTCGGGCTGAACATCCTCACCGGCTACAACGGCCAGATCTCTCTCGGCCACGGCGCATTCATGGGCATCGGTGCGTACGTCAGCGCTGTGCTCACGGTCGGCAGGCCCGGACTCGAGGCTCTCACGCTCGAGCCGCCGGAGTGGCTGCCGATCGGCGACGGGATGCGCCCCGTCTTCACGATCGCCATCGCCGGGCTGGTCACGGGCGTCGTCGGCTTCCTGTTCGGGTTGCCGGCCGTCCGGCTCGCCGGTGTCTCGCTCGCGCTCGCGACGTTCGCGGTCGCGGTCTCGCTACCACTGATCGCGAAGCGGTTCGAGGAGGTGACCGGAGGCGGCGGCGGCATCGTGCTCAACCTGCCGCAGACGCCGTTCGGCTTGGACATCTCGGTGCGCCACTGGCTCTTCTACGAGGCCTGGGTAACGGCCGGGATCCTCTTCGTCGTCGCGTGGCTGCTCGTTCGTGGCCGCGTCGGCCGCGCGTGGCGCTCGATTCGCGACGGCGAGATCGCGGCGACGGCGTCCGGCGTCAACCCGACGCTCTACAAGGCGCTCGCCTTCGGCGTTTCGTCGTTCTACGCCGGCGTCGCGGGCGCGTTGCTCGCGGTCGAGGTCTCGTACGTGAACCCCGACACGTTCCCGCTCGTGCTCTCGATCCTCCTGCTCGCGAGCGTCGTCATCGGAGGGCTCGGTTCGCTGAGCGGCGTGATCTTCGGCGCGCTCGTGCTCGAGTTCCTGCCGATCTACGCGCAGGATCCGCCCTTCGTGTCCACGGGGCTCTCGAAGCAGGCGCCGGGATTCGTCTTCGGCGCGCTGCTGATCCTGATCATGTTCCTGATCCCCGGCGGCGTTGCCGGACTGCTGCGCCGCCTGACCGCGCCGTTCGTTCGGAGCCTGCGGCGGCCGGCACCGGCGGCTCAGGACCCGCAGCCCGCGACTGGGGATTGACCTCGGCGGGTCAGACCTTTTGACTACCTGCTACGTACCCGGGCTTCCCTGGGGCGGGTGGCAAGGAGGAGACATTGAAGAGATTGCTTTTCGTGCCCGCGGCCTTGGCGTTGGCGCTCGCCGTCACGCTGCCGGGGGCGTTCGCGGGATCCCAGGGGGCGGCCACCGCTGCGGCAGACCCGGGGGTCACCTCGACGTCGATCCTGATCGGCGGCACCTTCCCGCTCAGCGGTCCTGCGTCGTTCTACGCGCCCATCCCCCGCGGGATGGAGGCGTACTTCAAGTGGGTCAACCAGCGGAAGGGCCCTGACAAGAAGGTCGGCGTCTACGGACGGAAGATCAACTGGAAGTACCTCGACGACGGCTACAACCCCGCGAACACCGTGCAGCTGACCAACCAGCTGGTGCTGCAGGACAAGGTGTTCGCGATCGTTGGCACGCTGGGCACCGAGCCGAACCTGCCGATCAGGCCGCTGCTCAACTCCCGGAAAGTTCCACAGATCCTCGTCTCGACCGGGGCGAGCTACTGGGGCCTTCAGTACAAGGAGTTCCCGTGGACGATCGGCTGGCAGCCTGACTACATCGCCGAGGGAATCGTCTACGGACGCTGGATCGTGCGAAACGCGCCGAACGCGAAGATCGCGATCTTCTTCCAGAACGACGACTACGGGAAGGACTACCTCAAGGGCGTCAAGATCGGCCTCGGCGCCAAGCGTAGCCTGATCGTCTCGGAGCAATCGTACGAGCTGAGCGACACGAGCTACGCGTCACAGCTCACGCGTCAGCGCTCTTCGGGCGCCGACACGTGGGTGATTCTCGGGTTGCCCACGCAGACCGTTCGCGCGATGGCGACGGCGAAGGCGTTGAACTTCCGGCCCGACAGGCTCGTTCTGAACTCGGTCTCGGCAGTCGACACGATCATGAAGCTCGCCGTGGCGAACGCGGGCGCGGCGTTCGTGGAAGGCGCGATCAGCACCGGGTATCTCAAGAACCCGGCCAATGCGCAGTACACCAACGACGCGACGGTGAAGAAGTACCGGCAGATCCTCGCGCAGTTCGGGCCGGCGAACGCCGATCCGAACAACTCCCTCTACTACTACGGGATGGCGAAGGCGTACGACACGGTGCGTCTGCTTTACCTTGCAGGGAAGAAGCCGACACGCGCGTCACTGATGCGGGCGACCCAGCACATGAACTGGGTGAATCCGTTCACGATCAAGGGCGTCAAGGTCAAGACTGGTCCGAAGGACCGCTTCCCCATCTCGCAGATGAAGTTGATCCGGTACACCAACGGCACCTGGACTGAGTTTGGCGCTCTGATCAAGGGGCGCTGAGCTTCTTGCGTGGGGCCGGTTCGCGCCGGCCCCACGCTTTCAGCCGTGGACTTTGCGTTGACGTCCGAGCAGGAGTTGGTTCGCGCCACTGCGCGGTCGTTCGTCGACTCCGAGATCGCTCCTCACGCGCGCGAGTGGGATCGCTCCGAGGAGATGGACCGCGGGATCGTCTCGAAGCTCGCCGACGTCGGGTTTCTCGCCGGCTGGGAGCTGGACACGGTCACCTACTGCCTCGTGATGGAGGAGCTGGGGCGGGCGGACTCGTCGGTGCGCGGGATCGTCTCGGTCACCACCGGCCTCGTCGGGAAGACGATCAAGCGCTGGGGAACCGACGAGCAACGCGACGAGTGGATTCCGAAGCTCGGGTCGGGCGAGGCGCTCGGCTGCTACGCGCTGACGGAGCCTGGATCGGGGTCCGATCCCGCGAGCCTCGTCACCCGCGCCGAGCGCGACGGTTCCGACTGGCTGATCAGCGGGCAGAAGATCTTCATCACGCTCGGGACGTGGGCTCGGGTTGCGCTGGTCTTCGCGCGCAGCGGAGGCGAGGGCGCGCGCGGGCTCACGTGCTTCCTCGTTCCGACGGATGCGCCGGGGTTCGAGGCGCGGCCGATCAAGGGCAAGCTCGGCCTGCGCGCGCAGGACACGGGCGAGCTCTTTCTCGAACGCGTCCGCGTGCCGGACTCGGCGCGGCTCGGCGCGGAGGGCGAGGGCTTCAAGGTCGCGATGTCGGCGCTCGACAACGGTCGGATCTCGCTGGCGGCCGGGTGCGTCGGGATCGGCCAGGGCTGCCTCGAGGCGTGCGTTGCGTATGCGCGCGAGCGGGAGCAGTTCGGCAGGCCGATCGCCTCGTTCCAGCTCGTCCAGGAGCTGATCGCGGAGATCGCGGTCGAGACTGAGGCTGCGCGCCTGCTCACGTGGCGGGCGGCAGCGCTCGCCGACTCGGGGTCGCGGCACACGCTGGAGTCGTCGGTCGCGAAGTACTTCGCGAGCGAGGCGTCCGTTCGCGCTGCGAACGCCGCCGTGCAGGTCCACGGCGGCTACGGTTACGTCGACGAGTACCCCGTCGGGCGTTACCTGCGGGATGCCCGGGTCACGACGTTGTACGAAGGGACGAGCCAGGTGCAGAAGCTGATCATCGGCCGCGCGCTGACGGGAGAGAGCGCGTTTGCCTGAGGCGGTCATCGTCGCTGCGACGCGCACGCCGATCGGGCGCGCGCGGAAGGGGTCGCTCGTCGACGCGCGGCCGGACGACCTCGTCGCGTTCGCGATCGACGCTGCGCTGAAGCATGTGCCCGAGCTCCCGCGTGAGGAGCTCGTCGACGTGATGGTCGGCTGCGGGTTCCCTCAGGAGCGGCAGGGCATGAACCTCGCGCGGCGGGCCGCGCTGCTCGCCGGGTTGCCTGACACTGTGCCCGGCACGACTGTCAACCGCTTCTGCGCGTCGTCGTTGCAGACGATCCGGATGGCGTTCCACGCGATCCGTGCGGGCGAGGGCGACGCGTTCGTGGCGGCCGGCGTCGAGTCGATCACGCAGGTGGACGGCTATCCGAAGGATTCCGAGGAGCTACACCCCAAGCTCTTCGGCGACGACGCGCCGATCGCGAACGTCTACATCTCGATGGGGTTGACCGCCGAGAACGTGGCGGAGCGCTGGGACGTCTCGCGCGAGGACATGGACCGCTACGCACAGCGCTCGCAGGAGCGCGCGGTCGAGGCGCAGGAGTCTGGCTTCTTCGAGCGGGAGCTCACGGCCTGGGACGGTGTCGCCAAGGACGACGGGCCGCGCGCCGACTCCACGCTCGAGAAGCTCGCCGCGCTCGAGCCGGCGTTCAAGCCCGGCGGAAAGGTCACCGCGGGGAACGCCTGTCCTTTGAACGACGGCGCGGCGGCGGTCGTCGTGATGAGCGACACGCGGGCGCGGGAGCTCGGCATCCAGCCGCGCGCGCGCATCGTCGCGTCGTCGGTCTCGGGCGTCGAGCCGGAGATCATGGGCGTCGGTCCGATCGAGGCGGTGCGCAAGGTGCTCGCGCGTGCGGGGATGACGATCGACGACGTGGACGTGATGGAGCTGAACGAGGCGTTCGCCGCGCAGGTCCTCCCCGTCTGCCGCGAGCTCGGGGTCGATCCGTTCGGCGAGAAGCTGAACCCACACGGCGGTGCGATCGCGCTCGGCCATCCGTACGGGATGACGGGCGCACGGATCATGTGCACGCTCCTGAACGACCTCGAGACGCGCGACGAGACCATCGGCCTCGAGACGATGTGCGTCGGCGGCGGCCAGGGCATGGCCATGATCGTCGAGCGCCTCACCTGACCGATCCCCTCCTGCTGATCGCCGGCCTTGGTCAGGGGCCGTGGGCGTGGCGGTGGGTCGAGCCGCTGCTCGCGCGCGAGCACGAGGTGCACGTCCTCGTCGCGCGCGGCACCGGCGAGCTCGCGCACCTGCCGCCGCGACGGTCGGTCCCCGAGATGGCCGAGGACGCGGCCGAGCTGCTGGCGGACCGCGCGGCGCACGTCGTCGGCCTGTCGATGGGCGGCTACGTGTCGCTGACGCTCGCGCTCACGCATCCCCCGCTCGTGCGCTCGCTGTTCCTGATCGGCACCGGCCCGGGCGGCCCGGACCGCGTGCCACGCCCCAAGCACGTGCGCGAGGCCTACGAGGCCGCTGTTCGCCTCCCGCTCGGAGAATACGAGCGCGCGACGACGCCGCTCTCGCTCGCACCCGGCTGGCCCGAGGCGAATCCGGAGCGCTTCGAGCAGATCATCGCGGCGCGCATCGCCGACGGCGCGACGCTGGACACGATGTGGGCGCACCTCGAGGCGTGCTACGCGTACTACACCGATGGGATCCCGGTCGAGCGGATCGAAGCTCGCGCGTTCGTGCTCCACGGCGCCGAGGACCGCGTCGTGCCACCTGAAAACGGCCGCATGCTCGCGGCGCGCCTACCGGACGCGGAGTACGCCGAGCTCGTGGGCCACGGGCACAACCTCACGCTGGAGATCCCGGAAGACGTCGCTCAGCGCATCGACGCCTGGGTCAAGAGCGCATCGCTGTAGACCTTCTCGCCCTTGAACAGGTGGGCCTCGCGGTCCCAGGGGAAGAGGATCACGACGTTCCACGTGAGCCGCTCGCCGCTTGGCTCGTGGTCGAGCCACTTGCCCGTGTGCGTGCCAGTCACACGCGCCCACTCGCAGACGCCCTGCGGGCCGATCACGATGTCCGTCAGGTCGAAGTGAATGTCCGGGAACGCGGTCAACAGCTCAGTGTAGAAGCGCGCGGCCCCCTCGTGTCCCTCCCAGCGCGCGCCGAACGGCTCGACGGTGTAGACGCAGTCCTCGGTGAGCGTCGAGATCAGGCCCGGCAGATCGCGCTCGTCCTCGGCGATCGAGTGCTTCTTCCACAGCTCGCGGATCTCGTCGTACTCCTCGGGCGTCGGCTCGCGCCGCAGCTGCTCGACGACGTCATCGTGCTCTACGTGCTCCGGAACTGCTGCCATAGCTCCTCCATCGTCGTGTGGCGTCCGCGTAGGTGCAAGGGATCGTACGGCGTGACGTTGACCGCGCGCACGACCCAGTCGTCGCCCGCATCGAGCACGTTGACGCAACCCGGAGCCTGCTCGAAGTTGCCGAGGAAGGTGCGGGCCCCGGTCAGCGCGTGCGAGAGGATCGCGCGGTTGACGCCCCCGTGCGCGACCACGAGCACAACGTCCCAAGCCGGGTCCGCGAGCAGTCGCTCGACCGCCGGCAGCACGCGGTCGAACAGCGAGCCGATCGTCTCGCCGCCGAGAAAGCGCGCGTCGTTCGGGACGACGTCCGCGAACGCGCCGACGAACGTGCGCTCGAGCTCGTCCTCGGGGATGTCCGCAAGGCGGCCGCCCTCGAGTTCACGCAGCTCGGGCCATGACTCCGGCTCGTCGCCAGGCGCGACGATGCGCGCGGTCTCGACCGCGCGGGGAAGGCCGCTCGTGACGACGCGGTCGAACCGAACGTCCGCGAACGCATCGGCGGCGGCGCGCGCTTGCTCGCGGCCGGCCTCGGTAAGCGCGACGTCGTCAGTCCGGAGCGGGCGCCCGTTCTCGAAGTACGCCACCTCCGCGTGGCGCATTAGGTAGATCCGGCGCCGCGTCACTCGTACTTCTCGAGATAGGCCGGATTGGACACGCGCAACTCCGACGCGACGTGGTCCTTCAGCACCGCGACGGCATCGTCCGGCACGTCGCCGGCGCGGATCCGTCGCGCGAGGTCGGCGAGCTGCTCCCGGCCAAGCAACAGACTGTTACTTGGCTGGGCGAGCTCGCGGTAGGCGATACCCAGCGCGTTCAGCGCGACCAACGTGCGGAACTTCATCCGGTGATCGGTCATCAGCGGGAGCACCTCGCCGGCGAGGAACTCGGTCACGGCCTCGATCAACTCGAGTGCGTCGGGGCGGTCAGGCACGCTCGATCAGGGTCAGCAGCTCGTACTCCATCTCCGCCGCCATGCGGCCAAGGACGGCGAACTCGACGCTGCGGTCGAGGCCATTCAGGTGCCGCCGCGCCTGGGTCAGACAGCCGACCGCCCACTTCGCGTTCCCGAGCACCTCCCAGATGTCGAGCTCTTCCAGGGTCACCTCGTTGCCGGTCAACTCGACGTAGCGCTCGAGGTACGGCTCGACGTCGCCGATGCCGCCGAGCCGCTGGTCGTCCGCGCCGAACCGCCACGCGCGCACGAGCGGCCACGCGACGTCCTCGACCGGATCGGCGAGATGCGCGAACTCCCAATCGAGGACGGACTCGAGTCCGCGCTCGGTCACGACGAGGTTCCCCACGCGCCAGTCGCCGTGCGCGACCGCCGGCGCACGACCGCGCACGAGACGCTCCTCGGCCCACGTAAGGCCGAGCTCGATCGCGGGATGCGGCTCGTCGACGGTGTCGAGCTCGGCCCGCATCCGCTCGACGGGATCGGGCGCGCGGAGAAACGGAAGACGCTCGGGCGGGATCGCATGGATCTTCGCGAGCTCCTCGGCCATCTCGACGGCGAGGCCCGGCGGCGGGTTGCGGACGATCCGCCGCCCGATCGTCTCGCCGTGCACGCGCTCCATCGCGAACGCTTCCCGCCCGCCGAGGTCGGGGTAGTACGCGATCGGTCGCGGGACCTTCACGCCCGCCTCGTGCGCCGCGCGCAGCACTTCGAACTCCTGCTCGAGCGTGAGCGTGAACTGGTGGATCACGCCGACCGCCGCACGCCGGATGAGCAGCTCCTGCCCGTCGACCTCGACGGCCCATGCTTCCTTGGACGCGCCGCCGGCGAGCAGCACGGCCCGCTCCACCCGGCCGACGGCCTCCAGCCAGTCCGGAACGCTCACAGAGCGAGCTCGGCGACCGCGCGGAGCGTCGCCTCGTCGCGCGTGGAAACGAGCAGCTCGGTCGCGCCCGACTCGCGCCAGGCGGACAGGCGCTCCGCGATCCACTCCCGCGGGCCGACGAGCGCCATCTCGTCCACGAGCGCGTCGGGCACCGCCGCGGCCGCCTCGCGCTGCTTGCCGCCGAGATAGAGCTCCTGGATCTGCTCCGCCTCGCGCTCGAACCCGTACGTGCGCGCGAGGTCGTTGTAGAAGTTCTGCCCGCGCGCGCCCATGCCGCCGACGTACAGCGCGTAGTACGGCTTCAGCGCTTCGCGCGCGGACTCGCGGTCGTCGGAGAGGAGCGCCGGCACGCTCGGCGCGATCTCGAAGCTGTCGCGTGCGAACGGCGCGGGGAACGTGGAACGCGCGCGCTCGGGCGAGAAGAAGAGCGGCAGCCACCCGTCCGCGATCTCGACGGCCAGGTCGACCGACTTGGGCCGTAGCGACGCGAGGTAGATCGGGATCTCCGCGCGCAGCGGGCGCGCCATCAGCTTCAGCGGCTTGCCGAGCCCGGTGGCCCCGTCGCCGCGGTACGGCACCTGGTATTCGCGCCCGTCGAACTCGAGCACGTCGCGCCTCAGCACCGTGCGCACGATCTCGACGTATTCGCGCGTCTTCGTCAGCGGCCTCCCCCACGGCTCGCCGTGCCAGCCCTCGATCACCTGCGGCCCGGAGGTCCCGAGCCCGAGGAGGACACGGCCGCCGGACAGCAGGTCGAGCGTCGCGGCGGTCATGGCCGCGTTCGCCGGCGTTCGCGCCGGGATCTGGAGGATCGCGGTGCCGACCTTGATCCGCTCGGTCGTCGCTGCCAGCCATGCGAGCACGGTCACGGCGTCGGTCCCCCAGGCCTCCGCCGCCCACGCCGAGTGATAGCCGAGGCGCTCCGCCTCCTGCGCGAGCGCGATCAGCTCGAGGGGGTTCGTCCCCGGCGGCGCGTAGCCCATGTAGAAGCCGAGGCGCACTGCATGCGATGCTAGACGCCGTGGCGATCGCCGACCTAGCGCCGACGCAGGAACTGCAGGAGCTGCGCGCCCTCTACCGGGCGTTCATGGAGGAGCACGTCTACCCGAACGAGCGTGGACTCGCGAGCGACGACTCCGAGCTGATCGCGTCCCTGCAGGCGAAGGCGAAGGAGGCGGGGCTCTGGGCGCCGCACGTCCCGCCCGAGGCCGGCGGGACCGGGCGCGGGTTCCTCGCCTACGCCCACCTGAACGGGGAGATCGGCCGGTCGACCTACGCGCAGCTCGTCTTCGGATGCCAGGCGCCGGACGCGGGCAACGCCGAGATCCTGCACCTCTTCGGGACGGACGAGCAGAAGGAGCGCTGGCTGCGCCCGCTCGTCGCCGGCGAGATCCGCTCGTTCTTCTCGATGACCGAGCCTGAGGTGCCCGGCTCCGACCCCACGACGCTCCGCACCACCGCGCGCCGCGACGGTGACGAGTGGGTGATCGACGGGCACAAGTGGTTCTCGTCGGGCGCGGACGGCGCCGCGTTCGGGATCGTGATGGCGGTCACCGACCCGGAAACGCGGCCGCACGCGCGCGCGAGCCAGATTATCGTCCCGGCCGACACGCCCGGTCTCGAGGTCGCGCGGGCGGTGCCGGTGCTCGGCCACGCCGGCCGCGGCTGGTCGACGCACTGCGAGGTCTGGTACCGCAACGTGCGCGTTCCGGTCGGAAACACGCTCGGCGCGCCGGGCGACGGGTTCCGGATCGCGCAGAAGCGCCTCGGCCCCGGGCGCATCCATCACGTCATGCGCTGGCTCGGTCAGATGCAGCGCGCGTTCGAGCTCCTCTGCTCGTACTCGCTCGAGCGCGAGGCCTTCGGTTCGCGCCTCGCCGACAAGCAGACCGTCCAGAACTGGATCGCCGACTCGGCCGCGGGGATCCAGGCGTCGCGGCTGATGACGCTCGATGCCGCGCGCAAGATCGACGAGGGCGACGAGGCGCGCGTCGAGGTTTCGCTGATCAAGTTCTTCGCGGCGGAGGTGCTGCACGACGTGATCGACCGCGCGATCCAGGTGCACGGGGCCCGCGGCCTCACCGACGAGACGCCCCTCGCGGAGATGTACGTGAACGCGCGCGCAGCGCGGATCTACGACGGCCCGGACGAGGTGCACCGGATGGTCGTCTCGCGGCGCATCCTCGCCGCTTTCGAGCGCGGCGAACCCTGGCGTTTCGAGTGAACCGGCGCGTCACGCTGGCCTCGCGGCCGGTCGGCTTCCCGCAGGAGTCGGACTTCGGGCTCGAAGACGCCCCGATCCCGATCCCCGAGACAGGCGAGGTGCTCGTGCGGAACCTCTGGGTCTCGGTCGACCCGTATCAGCGCGGTCGCATGAGCGAGGCGCGCTCCTACGCGCGGTCGCTCGAGCTCGGCGACGTCGTCACCGCGCAGGCGCTCGGCGAGGTCGTCGAGAGCCGAGACGGCCGCTACGAGCCTGGCGACCTCGTCGTCGGGCAGCTCGGCTGGCAGGACTACGCCGCCGCGCGAGGCGGCTCGCTGCGGCGTGTCGCGGACGGGCTCGACCCGCCGACGCTCGCGCTGCACGCCGTCGGCGCGACGGGCCTCACGGCGTACTTCGGCCTCCTCGACGTCGCGAAGCCGAAGCCCGGCGACACCGTCGTGGTCTCGGGCGCCGCTGGCGCGGTCGGACAGATCGTCGGGCAGATCGCCAAGCTCGCGGGCTGCCGCACGGTCGGCATCGCGGGCGGGCCGGAGAAGGCTGGGTACCTGCGCGACCTCTACGGCTACGACGCGGCGATCGACTACAAGGACGGCGATGTCCGCGCCGCGCTGAAGGAGGCGTGCCCCGCCGGCGTCGACGTGTACTTCGACAACGTCGGCGGCGAGATCACGAATGCCGTGATCCCGCGCCTCAACGTGGGCGCGTGCATCGCCGTCTGCGGCCAGATCTCGCAGTACAACCTCGAGCGGCCCGAGCCGGGCCCGGGCTTCGTCTTCACGATCGTCTTCCGCGCGCGCGTGCAGGGCTTCCTCGTCAGCGACTACGCGCACCGCTACGACGAGGCGGCGACGCGACTCGCGCGCTGGGTCGCCGAGGGGAAGATCCGCTGGCGCGAGGACGTGACCGAAGGCCTCGAGAACGCGCCGCGCGCGTTCATCGGGATGTTGAACGGGGAGAATCAGGGCAAGGCCTTGGTCAAGGTCGCCGATCCGACCAAGTAACAGTCTGTTGCTTGGCTACCGGGTCGAGCGCAGCACCTGGGTGCAGCGCGCGCTGGCGAGATGTGTGCCATCGGTGTCGTAGAGCTCTGCCTCGCAGAAGACGACTCGCTTCGTGCGGTGCACGACCCGGCCGTCGGCGCGCAGCGGCCCCGGTCTCGTCGCGCGGAGGAAATCGACATGCAGGTCGGCCGTGAGGAAGGTCTCGTCCTCGCTCAGCACCGTCCAGCACGCGCCGCCCATGGCGGTGTCCAGCAGCGTCGCGACGAGGCCGCCGTGGACGATGTGGCCCGACTCGGCCGGGAACGCGTAATCCGCCGGCGCGTCCCACTCGAGCACCGTTCGTCCGTGTTCGGCGTGCGTCCGCCGGTAGCCGAGCGTGCGCCAGACGTGCGGGACGTCGGTCGGCACGTCTTCCCAGGGCCGGCGCTCGAGCGGCTCGACGTCGGTCACAGCCGCGGCACCATGCCCTCCTTGCCCGGCACGCGCGGCCCCGGCACGCCCGGGAAGCGGAATTTCAGTGGATCGCGGCCCGGCTGCACGACCCACGCCTGGCCGACCTCGTCGTCGCGTGCGGCGAGCAGTACCGCGCGCGCGACGTCGTCAGGCTGCAGGAGCGGGAACCCCGCCTCCTTCAGGGCCTCGAGCCCGCCCTCGCCGACCAGCGGCGTCTCGACGATCCCGGGATTGACCATGTTGATCCGGATCCCGCGCGCCTCGAGCTGCGGCGCGACCGAGCGGACGAAACCGACGACCGCGTGCTTCGTCAGCGCGTAGAGCGGGTCGCTCTCCGTTGCGACCAGGCCCGCGAGCGAGGCCGTGACCACGATCGAGCCGCGGTGCATCACCCGCGCGAGGCGGCGCACGCCGAAGACGACGCCGTCGACGTTCGCGCCGAAGATGCGGCGGTACTGCTCATCGTTCACACGCCCGATCAGCCCCTCGCCCGTCACAACACCCGCGTTCAGGCACGCGAGATCTACCGCGCCGACCTCTTCCCACGCCGCAGGATCCGAGACGTCGAAACCGTCGACGACGTCGAGCACCTGCACCTCGGTGCCCTCACGCTCGAGCGCCTCGACGATCGCGGCGCCGATCCCCGAGCGCCCGCCCGTGACGAGCGCGCTATGGAACGAGGACAACCTTCCCCACGCTGCGCCGCTCCTCGACGAGCCGGTGCGCCTCCGCGACCTGGTCGAGCGGGAACGACGCGCCGACGAGCGGCTTGACCGCGCCCTGCTCCCACAGCGCAACGAGCTCGCCGATCGCCTCATGCACGACCTCGGGCCGGTGGCGCATCAGCCGGCCGAGGTAGAAGCCGACGACGCCGACGTTGCGGCCGACGAGCGGCGCGGGGTCGAGCGGCTCCCACCAGCCGCCCGCAAAGCCGATGCCGACGACCGAGCCGAGCGGATTGAGCACGCCGATGCTGCGCGTGAACACCTCCCCGCCGACCGGATCCATGACGACGTCCGCCTTGACGCGGTCGGCGAAGTCTTCGTACGAATAGGCCTCCTCCGCCCCGAGCTCCAGCGCCACGCGACGCTTCTCCTCCGAGCCCGCCGTCGCGACGACACGCGCCCCGAGGTGCCGAGCGACCTGGATCGTCGCGGAGCCCACGCCCCCGGCGCCGGCGTGCACCAGCACGGTCGCGCCTTCCCGCAGCCGCACCTGCCGCGTCAACGGGATCCATGCCGTCAGGAACGTCAAGAGGAACGACGCGCCCTCCTCGAAGGACGCCCGATCGGGCAGCGGCACGAGCAGCTCCTCATCGACCGCGACGAGCTCCGCGTAGCCGCCGCCGTCCATGCGCGGCAGCGCCATCACGCGCCGCCCGTCGACCTCACCCGCGACCTCGCTTCCGAGGATCGCCGGCAGCGGCGGCGCCTGCGGATACCGACCCTGCCGCACGAGCACGTCGAGAAAGTTGATCCCGGCCGCGCGCACGCGCACGAGCACCTGCCCGTCGACGAGCTCCGGCTCGGGGACGTCTGTGACCTCGAGCCGCTCGGGCCCGCCGGTCTCCCGCAGGAGGACGGCTTTCACGAAGCCGTGACTCGCGCCTCTGCAGGCTCCAGCGCGAACTGCTCGCGCAGCGCGGTCTTCTTGAACTTCCCGACTGCCGTCTTCGGGATCTCGTTCACGAACTCGAAGCGATCCGGAATCCACCACTTCGCGACCTGCTCCCTGAGGTGCTCGCGCAGCTGATCCTCCGTGACGGTCTGCCCCTCCTTGAGCACGACGACCGCGAGCGGGCGCTCGGCCCACTTCGCGTCCGGCATCGCGATCACCGCGGCCTCCGCGACCGCGGGGTGGCCCATGATCTTGTTCTCGAGCTCGACCGACGAGATCCACTCGCCGCCGGACTTGATCACGTCCTTCGAGCGGTCCTTGATCTGGATGAAGCCGCGCGGGTGCATCGCGACGATGTCGCCGGTCTTGAACCAGCCGTCGTCGGTCCACCGGTCCTGCAGCTCCTTGTCGTCGTAGTACGCGGACGCGACCCACGGCCCGCGCACCTCGAGCTCGCCCATCGACTCGCCGTCCCACGGCACCTCCTCGCCGCCTGCGCGCACGCGCAGCTCGACGAACGGGAGCGGCACGCCTGCCATCGCGACGAAGTCGAACTGCGTGTCCTGGTCGGCGCGGCGCAGGTCGCCGACGAAATCCGTGGTCGACGCGACCGGCGAGGTCTCCGTCATGCCCCAGCCCTGCACGACGCTGAGGCCGTGCCGCTCCTTGTACGCGGCGATCATCGAGCGGGGAACCGCGGAGCCGCCGACGAGCATCCCCTTCATGTGCGAGAGGTCCCACTTGCCGGGGTTCGCGTCGAGCATCTGCAGCATCCCGAGCCAGATCGTCGGCACGCCTGCGGTCCATGTGACCTGTTCCTGGACGAAGTCCTCGAGCAGGCTCTCCGGGTCGAGGTGCGGGCCGGGGAAGACAATCTTCGCGCCGATCATCGCGGCGAGATACGGGTAGCCCCACGCGTTCGCGTGGAACATCGGAACGACCGGAAGCAGCGCGTCCTCCTCGGCCACGCGCAGGCCGAGCGGCGAGAGCGAGGCGACGCCGAGCGCGTGCAGGATCGTCGAGCGGTGCGAGTAGACGACGCCTTTCGGCCGGCCCGTCGTGCCGCTCGTGTAGCACATCGCCGCCGCGGCGTCCTCGTCGACCTGCGGGTCTGCCCACTCGTCCGCGCTCGCGGTCTCGAGCAGCTCCTCGTAGGAGTCCTCGACGACGAAGACGTGCTCGATCTTCGTGTTGCCCTGGAAGAGCTCGAGCAGCGGTAGCAGGCTCTTGTCGACGATCACTGCGCGGTCGCCGCCGTGCTGCGCGATGTAGCCGATGTCGGACGGATGCAGGCGCAGGTTCAGCGTGTGCAGGACGAACCCGCCGCACGGGATCCCGAAGTAGGCCTCCAGGTGCTGGTAGTGGTTCCAGGACAGCGTCGCCACGCGGTCGCCGGGCTCGAGGCCGAGCTTCTGAAGCGCGACGGCGAGCTGCTTCGCCCGCCGCGCCATGTCCCGATACGTGTACCGGTGGAAGCTCTTGTCGGGGAGGCGGCTGACGATCTCCTTGTCCCCGAAGTACGTCTCCGCGCGCCGCAGCAGCGGGGGCAGCGTGAGCTGGAAGTCCATCATCAAGCCCTGCATTCGGAACCTCCCTACCGACTCGGTTTCACGGATTATCCGCGCAGAAGCGCCCGTTCGTAAAGCCGGTCGCGAAGCTTGTCCGGCAGCAGCTGGACGCCGGCGCGGATCTTCGCATCGCGGCCGACGAGGTAGCGCGTCCGGGGCCGTTCGGCGGTCAGCGCATTCTCGACGACCTCGGCGACTGCCTCCGGAGGCGCGCCGGCGGCGCCGCGCTTCATCGCGATCTTCCGGAACGCGGCGATCCGGTCGCCGTAGAGGTCGGTCACGGTGCCGTCCATGCGCTCGAGCAGGTCGTCTGCACGGGCCGCCGAGCGCGTCCAGATCGGCGTCAGGATCGAGCCCGGCTCGACCAGCACGACGCCGATGCCGAACGGGCGTAGCTCCATCCGCAGCGAGTCGGCGATCGCCTCAAGCGCGTGCTTCGAGGCGGCGTACGGGCCCAGGAACGGGAGTGCGCTCCTGCCGGCGATCGAGCCGATGATCACGATGCGGCCGCGGGCGCGCCGGATCGCAGGCAGCAGCGCCTGCGTCACGGCGACCTGGCCGACCACGTTCACCTCGAGCTGATTGCGCAGCTCGTCGATGGGCACCGACTCGAGCGGCGCAGCGAGCGCGATGCCTGCGTTGTTGACCAGCGCGTGCAGCTCGTCGCCGACGGTCTCGGCGGCGGCGCGGATCTGGTCGGCGTCCGTGACGTCGAGCAGCAGCTCCTTCGTGCCTCCGGGGGCGTCGCCCTGCTTGCGCACGCCCGCGAAGACGCGCCAGCCGTTCCGCGCCAGGCGCTGCGCGCAGGCGGCCCCGATCCCCGACGACGCGCCCGTGACGAGCACCGACCTCATACCTCCACCTCCTCGTGCGCGGCGCCGCGCCGCACGCGGTCGATCCGCTTCTCGAACTGGCTCGACGCGAACACCATGATCTCGTCGAGCGTGATCCCGAACGGCGTCACGCCCTCTTCGTAGCCTTCGAAGCTCTCACGCAAGAAGCTCATCGTCGGCTCGAGTAGCTCGTTCATCTGCTCCTGGGCGACATCCCAGAGCTCCGGCGACTCGTGGATCAGCCGCGAGAGCAGGTGGACGCCGTACGCGATGTGGCGCGACTCGTCGCGCTTCACGTTGCCGACGCCCTCGAGCATCCCGGGCATCAGGCCGTTGCGTTCCAGCGCGAGCGCGTACGAGTGGTAGCCCGTCTCGGCGAGCACGCCTTCGACGATCAGGTTGTACGTTACCGACGCGCGCACCTGCGCCTCCGGCGAGGGATCATCGGCGAGCGCATTCATCGCGAGCGGCAGTTCCTCGTAGAAGATCCGGCGATAGCTCGGCGTATGCCAGCGGCTGAGATCGCCGTCGGCCTCGCACACCTCGTCGAGGAAGCGCCGGAAGAACTCCATGTGCTTCCCCTCCTCGAAGAGGAACGTCGTCAGGAAGAGCTCCTCCTCGAGCCGCCCCTCGCGCGCGATCACCATGATCAGCGGCAGCAGGTCGACGGTGACGCCCTCCTCGCCGGCCTGGAAGAGCGACGTCAGTTGGAGGAGCGCGGCGTGCCGCTCGTCGTCGAGCGCGAGCCAGTCCTCGCGGTCGCGCGTGAAGTCGATCGCGCACGGGTCCCACGTGCCGAGCCGCTTCGCCTTCTGGTAGAGGCGCATCGGGAGCGAGTCCGCGTCGAGCCGTCCTCCCGCGCTCGTCGTGCGGAAGGCGGTGCGCATCAGTCGAGTAGGTGCGCCGCGATCTTCGCGCGGTGAACGCGCGCGTAGCCGCCGTAGGCCTGAATCGAGAGCGCGCGCTTGTAGTAGTGGTGGAGCACGTGCTCCCAGGTGAAGCCGATGCCGCCGTGCACCTGGATCGAGCGCTCGCAGGCGGCGACGGCCGCGTCTCCCGCGTACGCCTTCGCGGCGGCGACCGCGACCGGCGCCTGCTCGTCGTCCTCCGCAACGCACCAGGCCGCCCAGTACGCGAGCGAGCGCGCGAGCTCCGTCTCCACGTATGTGTCGGCGAGCTGGTGCGAGACCGCCTGGTAGACGCCGATCTTGCGCCCGAACTGCTCGCGCGTCTTCGCGTGCTCGATGCCGAGCTCGAGCGCCTTCTGCGCGATCCCGACCGCCTCGCACGAGAGAGCGGCAAGCTGCTCGTTCTCGGGACGCGTTTCGTCGAAGAGCGACTCGCCGAGATTCGCGCGCCCCGCCTCTTCAAAGAGCACCGCCTGGTCGAGGAAACCCAGCTCCGCGCCCGCGATCTCCTCGCGCGTCCAGCCGCCGTTCCCGAGCGCCTCGCGCGCCTCGCGGCGCAGCAGCTCCTGCTCTTCGGTGAACGCGAACTGCATCAACGGCTCCGGGGCAGGCCGAGCACGCGCTCGGCGATGATGTTGCGCAGGATCTCGCTCGTCCCGGCCTCGATCGTGTTGCCGCGCGAGCGCAGCTGCTGGTGACGCCAGTAGCCGTCGTCCTCGCCGCCGAGGATCTCCATTGCGAGCTTTGTCAGCCGCTGGTTCTGCTCTGACCAGTGCAACTTCGCGCCTGAGCCCTCGGGACCGGGCATCCCGGTCTGCATCAGCGTCGTCAGGGAGCGGTAGTTCGTCAGCTTCAGCGCCTGCAGCTCGATCCACTCCTGCGCGACGCGATCGCGGATCAGCGGGTCGTGTCCGTTGCGCTGCTTCGCGAGCGCGACGAGCTTTCGCACCTGCGCGTCGAGTACGCCGCTGAGCGCGAAGCCGAGCGTGCCGCGTTCGTGCAGGAGTGTCGTCATCGCGACCTGCCAGCCGCCCCCGATCTCGCCGAGCAGATTCTCGCGGGGCACCTCGACGTCGGTGAGGAAGATCTCGTTGAACTCCGCTTCGCCGGTGATCTGGCGGAGCGGACGGACCTCGACGCCCGGTGCCTTCATGTCGACGATCACGTACGTCAGCCCTACGTGGCGCTCCGACTCGGGGTCGCTGCGCCCGATGAGGATGCAGAAGTCCGCGATGTGCGCGAACGACGACCACACCTTCTGTCCGTTCAGGACGAAGTGGTCGTCGCGCACATCGATACGTGTGCGGACCGCGGAGAGGTCAGAGCCTGCGCCCGGCTCGGAAAAGCCCTGGCACCAGATCTCCTCGGCCGAGAGGATCTTCGGCAGATAGCGCCGCTTCTGCTCCTCGGTGCCGTGGAACATGATCGTCGGCCCGGCCATGCCGAGCCCGATCACGCCCGTGTGCTGCGGCGCCTCCGCGCGGGCGAACTCCTCGAGCACGATCGCCTGGTGGTTGTACGGCGCGCCGTATCCGCCGTACTCCTCCGGCCAGGTCACCCCCGCGTAGCCGGCGTCGTACATCTTGCGGCTCCACTCGCGCGGGTCGCCCGCGGGCAGGTTCGCCTCCAGCCAGGCCCGCACCTCGGCGCGGAAGGCGGCTTCGTCAGGAGTGTCGCGCAGGTCGATGGGCCGATTGAATCATCATTCAACGCCCTCGTACAGTCAGCGCGACACCCAGGACTGCCTGAACTCGCGCGCCCGGCCCTGAAGCTCCGCGAGCAACGCGTGGAGCTCGTCCAGCTCGGGGCGGAGCTCGTGCACCTCGCGGAGCGCGTCCGCGACGTCGGCGAGCGGCGCCCCCGGATCGCCGGCGAGCTCGTCGAGCCGCTGCTTGCTCCGTTCCAGTTGGGCGTTGACGAGCATGGCCCAGGCCCGGCCTTCCTCCGTGAGCTTTCGCAGCTCGGCCTCGGTCACAGGCCGGCGGTCGAGGACCTCCCGGAGCCGTGCCATGAGCGCGGAGTCGAGCACACCCCCCATGGTGAACCAGCACTATGGCCCATAGAGTCACTCCCCGTGGAGACCTTCGCCGACGCGGCGCTCGCGACCGGAGAGGACGGGCTCGACCGGCGGCTCCAGGCCTTCGGCGCGGTTGTCGCGCAGGAGATCGACCCCGCCGTCGCCGTGCTCGAGGCGCGCCGCGACCTCCCCGCCACCGACGGCAAGCGGGTCGAGTTCGACGACGCGTACGCCCGCGCCGGGCGGGCGATCTGGGCGACCGGAGTCCTCCCTGCGGGCGCCTACGAGCAGGCCGCGCTGCTCTATCTGCTCGCGCACGCCGGCGAGGGCGGCCACGCCTGCCCCGTCGTCTGCACCGCCGGGCTCGTCCGCACGCTGCGGCGCGAGGCCTCGCGCGAGTTGCGCGATGAGTTCCTGCCGCCGCTGCTCGAGACGGATTACGACCGGGCGCAGCGCGGCGCGCAGTTCCTGACCGAGCGCCACGGCGGATCGGACGTGGGCGCAAATCGCGTCGAGGCGGTGCCCGACGGCGAGGCGTGGCGGCTGAGCGGCGAGAAATGGTTCTGCTCGGTCGCGGACGCCGACCAGTTCGTCGTGACCGCGCGCCCGCGCGGCGCGCCCGACGGCACGCGCGGGATCGGCTGCTTCCTCGTCCCGAGGCGGGTCGATCGCGCAATCAATGGCTTCCGGATCCGGCGGCTGAAGGACAAGCTCGGGACGCGCGCGCTGGCGACGGGGGAGATCGAGTTCGAGCGCGCGCTCGCGTTTCCCATCGGCGCGTTGGACGACGGCTTCCGGATCGCCGCCGGCGTGGTCCTGAACACGTCGCGCTGGCTGAACGCGATGGGCTCGGCGGGGCTGATGCGCCGCGCGTACCTCGAGGCGTCGCACTTCGCGCGCGAGCGCACGGCGTTCGGCCGGCCGATCGCGGAGTTCCCGCTCGTCCGCGAGAACCTCGCCGTGATGAAGGCCGAGACGCAGGCCGCCCTCGCGTCCACGCTCGAGCTGACCCGACTCGTCGAGAAGATCGATGCAGGAGCCGCAAGCGACGACGACGTCACGTGGCACCGGATCCTCGTGAACGCGAACAAGTTCGTCACGTCGCTCGCCGCGACCCGGGTGGTGCGGCGGGGCATCGAGACCCTCGGCGGCAACGGCACGATCGAGGACTTCTCGCCGCTCCCGCGCCTGTACCGCGACGCGATCGTCTTCGAGAGCTGGGAGGGCACGCACAATGTGCTCTGTCTCCAGGTCCTCCGCGACCTCGAGCGACTGAACGCGCTCGCGCTCGTTGTCGACCGAATCCGCTCTGTGTCGGACGCGGGCGCGGGGATCATCGAGGACGTCATTGACGATCTCGAGCGGCGGTTGGAGCTGTCGATCGCGATGCCGGAGCATGGAGCGCGCCACGTTCGAAGGCAGCTCGATCTGCTCGTGCGCACTCTCCAGTTCGCGTGTTTGATCCGTGACGGCGCCCCCGCGGCTGACCTGATCTTCCGGCGCAGGCTCCTGCGCAACTACGACCCGGAGAGCGACGGCCGGTACGGCGAGGTGATCGACGACGTGCTGGCCGAGGACGCGTAAGCGCCCCGCACGCTTTCTTAACAGTGCCTGGCACTGTTAGCTCACGGTGCCAGGCACTGTAAGGGCGCTACCGGCCCGTAGCGGCCTCGCCTCGGAGGGTCAGGCACGTGCTCGAGGCTCGGGCGATCAGGCGGCTCTGGTCGTCGACCACATCGCACTCCGTCACGCCGACTGTGCGGCCGCGGCTCACCACGCGGCCGTGCGCGAGCAGGGTGCCTTGCCAGAACGGGCGGAGGAAGTTGATCTTCAGCTCGAGCGTTGTGAAGGACTCGCCCGAGTCGAGCGTCGAGAAGTAGGCCATCCCCATGGCGGCGTCCGCGATGTCGCAGAGGATGCCGCCGTGGATCGTGCCCATCGGGTTCGAGTGCTGCTCGCCGGCCTCGAGCCTCATCGTGCACTCGCCGCCGCCCACGTCGACGAGCTCGATTCCGAGCAGCTCCGCGACCGGCGGGGGGACCTTCACGGCACGATCACCGAGCGGATGACGTCACCGTTACGCATGTCGTCAAACCCGCGCGGCACGTCCTCGAGCGTGATCGTCTTCGACACCATCCCGGCGAGGTCGAGCTTCCCGTCCATCGCGAGCTGCGCAAGCATCGGGAAGTCGTCGGACGGCACGTGGTCGCCGCCGTGCGAGACGAGGATTCGCATCCGCCGGTCGAACACGCGCTCGAGCGGCAACGTCACTTCGGAGCCCGGCTGCGGGAGGCCGATGTAGACGAGCGTCCCGGCGTGGCCGAGCATGCGCAGAGCGAGCGCGACCGTCTCCGACCGGCCGACGACGTCGAAGACGAAGTCGAGCCGGTCGCCTTCGCCGGTATGCGTCGCGCCGAAGCGAAGGGCAGCGTCGAGCTTCCGTTCGTCGAGATCGACTGCGTGGATCTCGGAAGCGCCAGCAATGCGCGCGCCCTGCACGACGCACAAGCCCACGGCACCGCAACCGATCACGCCGACCCGCGCTCCCTCCCACACCTGCGCCGTCTTCAGGACCGAACCGACGCCCGTCGCCACGGCGCACGCGATCAGGCACGCCTGCTCGGGGGGCAGCGCGTCCGCAATCGGGACCGCAGCAGCGCCGTGCACGATCGTGCGCGTCGCGAAGGTGCCGAGCCCGAGCACGCCGGTGAGCACGTCACCCCGGCTCCGCATGCGCTGCGCCGCGACCGGAGGCGTCCGGCAGAGGTGGCGCGCGCCGCGCAGGCACCACCGGCAGGCGCCGCAGGGCGAGCGCCAGCCCAGCACGACGCGGTCGCCCGGGCGGACGTGCGCGACGCCCTCGCCCACGGCCTCGACGACGCCCGCGCCCTCGTGGCCGAGCAGCACGGGAAACGGGTGCGCCCAACCCGTCTGGACGACGTGCAGGTCGGAGTGGCAGACGCCGCTCGCCTCGATCCGGACGCGCACCTCGCCGGGCCCGGGCTCCTCGAGGTCGAGCTCCGCGACCCCGAAGCGATCGATTTCCGTCAGGACGACGCCGCGATCCACGACGAGTCGAGCTCGCGCGCAACCTTGCCGCCGAGCAGCGCGAGCGTCAGGTCGGTCTCGGCCAGGAGGTGGCGGATGACCGTCTCGACGCCCTCCTGCCCACCGACGGCGAGACCATAGGCGTACGGCCGACCGAGCAGCACAGCGTCTGCGCCGAGCGCGAGCGCCTTCAACACGTCCGCGCCCCCGCGTACACCGCCGTCCATCAGCACCACCACGTCAGGCCCAAGCGCGTCGCGCACCTCCACGAGCGCGTCGAGTGCGGCCACAGAGCCGTCGACCTGGCGCCCGCCGTGGTTCGAGACGACGACTCCGTCGACGCCCGCGTCGCGCGCGAGCAGCGCATCGTCCCCGCGCAGGACGCCCTTCACGAGCAGCGGGAGGTCCGTCTGCCCGCGCAGCCAGCGCAGGTCGTCCCACGTCAGCCCGACGTTCGGGAACGTCGCGAGCATCGTCCCGGCGGCAGCGAGCAGGTCCTCCTCGGGCGGCTTCGCGAGCCGCGAGCAGAAGACGGGGTCGGAGAAGAACTGCGCGCAGCCTTCGCCGCTCAGGAACGGCAGGTACGCGTTCTGCAGGTCGCGCGGGCGCCAGCCGAGCGTGAGCGTGTCGAGCGTGACGACGATCGCGCCGTAGCCCGCTGCCTCTGCGCGCCGCACCAAGCTCGTCGCGATCTCGCGGTCGTTCACCCAGTAGAGCTGGAACCAGCGCGGCGCGTCGCCCATCGCGCCGGCGATCTCCTCGAGGGAGTGCGACGCCGCGCTCGAGAGCACCATCGGCACGCCCGTCTCGGCCGCAGCGCGCGCGACCGCGAGCTCGCCGTCCGGATGCGCGATCGAGAGCACGCCGATCGGCGCGAGCAGGAACGGCCCCGGCGAGCGAGTACCGAGCACCTCGACCGAGAGGTCGCGCTCGCTGTTCCCGGTCAGCATCCGCGGCCGCAACCGTCGCCGCTCGAACGCCTCGCGGTTCGCGCGCACGGTCGCCTCCGACCCGGCTCCGCCCGCGATGTAGCCGAAGGGACCGGGCGCGAGCACCTCGGCCGCGCGGCGCTCCCACGCGTCCGCGCCGACCGGCCAGGGCGACTCGCCCGAGACGTAGATCGCGTTCTGCACGGTGCTGCCTTGGAAACTCACGGCGGGACGATCCTATGATTGCGCCCGTGCCCTCGCTCGAAGGAAAGGTCGCGATCGTCACCGGCGCCGGCCGCGGGATCGGCCGCGAGGATGCGCTCGCGCTCGCCGAGGCGGGCGCGAAGGTCGTCGTCAACGACCTCGGCGGCTCGCTCGCAGGCGAGGGAACGGACGCGACGCCCGCGCAGAGCGTCGTCAACGAGATCGTCGCCGCGGGCGGCGAGGCGGTCGCGAGCTATGACGACGTCTCGGACTTCGGCGCCGCCGAGTCGATCGTGCGCCGCGCGATCGACCGGTACGGGCGCCTCGACATCCTCGTCAACAACGCGGGCATCCTTCGCGACCGCATGCTCGTGAACATGACCGAGGACGAGTGGGACGCCGTGATCGCCGTCCACCTGAAGGGCCACTTCGGCCCCACGCGCCACGCCGCGGCGTACTGGCGCGAGCGCTCGAAGTCGGGCGAGGATCTGAAGGGACGCGTGATCAACACCTCCAGCCCGTCGGGCGTGTTCGGGAACGTCGGCCAGGCGAACTACGGCGCGGCGAAGGCCGCTATCGCCGGCTTCACGATCATCGCCGCGCAGGAGCTCGCGCGCTACGGCGTTACCGTGAACTGCCTCGCGCCGAACGCGAGGACGCGCATGACCGAGGAGACGTTCGGCGAGCTCGCGAAGCCCGAGGACGGCTTCGACCCGCTCGATCCGTCCAACATGTCGCCGATCGTCGTCGCGTTGTGCGCGGACGAGGCGCAGGACGTCACGGGCCAGTGCTTCTTCGTCTGGGGCGGGAGCGTCAACGTCCTGAAGCCCTGGGACGTCGGCGAGCTGATCGCTTCCGACGAGCGCTGGGACGCCGACGAGTTCCTGCGCGAGCTGAAGGCGCGCTTCCCGGAGGGCGCTGCGCCGCTCGGGATGGTCGAGCTGATGGGTCGCGCCGGTGGCCGCTCGATGCGCGTTGGCTGAGCACAACCTCGCGCGTGCGGCCGAGGACGCGCTCGAGCGTCACGGCGACTTCGAGTCGCTCTACTTCGAAGGCGCATGGCATCGCTCGGGCGAGCTGCTCGAGCGCGCGCGACGGCTCGCGAGCGGGCTGCGCGAGCTGGGCGTGACACCCGGCGACCGTGTGGTCGTGTTCGCCGCGAACTGCCCGGAGGTGCCGGTCGCCTACAACGCAATCTGGCGCGCGGGCGCAGCCGTGACGCCGGCGATCTTCCTGCTTCCGCAGCAGGAGCTGCGGCATATCGTCGAGGACGCCGACGCGCGCGCGGTGATCGCGTCACCCGAGTTCGCCGCCACGGCGCGCGAGGCCGCGGGCGACGCACTCGTGATCTCGACGGACGAGTTCGCAACACTGGAGCAAGCCGACGCCTCCCCGATCGTCGACCGCGAACCATTTGACCTCGCGGCGCTGATGTACACGGGCGGCACGACGGGCCGGGCGAAGGGCGTGATGCTCACGCACGAGAACCTCTGGCAGGTCGGCAAGGCCGCCGAGGACGCGGGCCACGTGCCGGGCATCGCGCGAGTGCTGACCGCGCTGCCGCTGTCGCACGCGTTCGGGCTACTCGTCACCGTGATCGGCTTCCACACGCGCGAGCCGACCAGGAGCGTGCTGATGCGCTGGTTCGAGCCGACCGAGTGGCTCGAGCTCGCGCAGGAGCACCGCGTGCAGATCGTCGCCGTCGTGCCTTCGATGCTCAACCTTCTGCTCGCGCAGCCCCTCGAGGACTACGACCTCTCGGAGCTCCGCTATGTCGCCTCCGGCGCGTCGGCACTGACGCCCGAGCTCGCGGCGGAGCTGCAGCGCCGCCTGCCGGACGTCGAAGTCCGTGAGGGCTACGGCCTGACCGAGACGTCGGGCCTCGTCTCGACCACGCCGCCGGGTCGCGTGCGACCGGGCTCCGTCGGCCTGCCGGCCCCGGGTGTGGAGGTGCGGATCGAGGGCGACGACGAGATCGGCGAGATCTGCTGTCGCTCGCCGTTCGTGATGGCAGGCTACTGGCGCGCGCCCGAGACGACCGCCGAGGCGCTCCGCGACGGCTGGCTGTACAGCGGCGACCTCGGCCGGATCGACGAGGACGGCTACCTCTACGTCGTCGACCGCAAGAAGGACCTGATCCTCCGCGGCGGCTTCAACGTCTTCCCACGCGACGTCGAGGACGCGCTGCTCGAGCATCCCGCGATCGACACGGCAGCCGTCGTCGGACGTCCCGACGAGGAGCACGGCGAGGAGGTCGTCGCGTTCGTGACCCTGAGCGAGGACGTCGACCCCGACGACATCGTCGCCTGGGCGCGCACGCGCATCGGCGGCTACAAGTATCCGCGCGAGGTGCACGTCGTCGCAGTGCTGCCGCTGACGCCCGTCGGCAAGGTCGACCGCAAGGCGCTGCGCGCACTGGTGCTCGCATGACGACGACGCTGACGCGTGCCGAGCTCGAGGGCGCCGGCGAGCTCGACCTCGGCACGAGCGAGTGGGAGACGATCACGCAGGAGCAGGTGAACGGCTTCGCCGAGGCGACACACGACCACCAGTGGATCCACGTCGACCCGGACATGGCGAAACAAGGCCCGTTCGGCACGACGGTCGCGCACGGCTACCTCTCCCTCGCGCTGCTCCCGTACCTGATGTCGCAGGTCCTGAACGTGACCGACGCGCGCATGGGTATCAACTACGGGACGGAGAAGGTCCGCTTCACGGCCCCGGTTCCCGTCGGATCGGAGGTGCGCCTGAAAGCGCGCCTGCTCTCGACCGAGCCCCGCGGCGAGGGCGTCCTCTACCACGTCGGAGTGGAGATCGAGATCCGTGGAGCCGAGAAGCCCGCGCTCGTCGGAGAAGTCGTCTACCTCGTCTTCTAGACGCAGGCGGCTTCTGCGGCGCGCGGTCGTCGCGGCGATCGTCGTCGTCGCTTTCGCAGTCGTGCTGCCCAGGCTCGCGAACTACGGCGAGGTCTGGGAGGACGTCAAGCAGCTCGACGCGTCCGCGATCGCACTGCTCCTCGGGGTCACCGTCTTGAACCTGGTCACGTTCGCACCGCCATGGATGGCCGTCCTTCCGCGCATGGGCTTCAGGCGCGCGTTCGTGCTGACTCAGGCCTCGACGGCGTCGACCTATGTCGCGCCCGGCGGGGCGGCGGTCGGGATCGGCCTGTCGTATGTGTTCCTGCGCCGCTGGGGGTACAACACCGGCGACGTCGGCCGCGCGGTCGCGCTGACCGGGCTCTGGAACCAGCTCGCGCTGCTCGGCTTCCCCGCCGTCGCGCTCGGGCTGCTGACGCTCACGGGCGGGGAGAGTCCGCTGCTGAAGACGGTCGGGCTGCTCGGCCTCGGCGTGTTCGTTGCCGCGGTCGGTGCGTTCGGGCTCGCGATGTCGAGCGACCGGCTCGCGGAGCGCGTCGGGAGCTTCGCAGTGCGCGTCGTCAACGCCGCGTTCCGGATGGTGCGGCGCAAACCGCCTGCGTGGAGCCGCGAAAGCTTCGTCCGCTTCCGGCACAGCACGATCGGCCTCCTGCGCAAGCGCTGGCTCTACCTGACGCTCGCGACGCTAACCGGCCAGCTGGGCGTGTTCCTCGTCCTGCTCGTTTCGCTGCGGGTAGTCGGGGTTCCCGGCTCGGAGGTGAGCCTCGTCGAGGCGTTCGCAGCGTGGTCGCTCGTGCGGCTGCTCGGCTCGCTGCCGATCACGCCGGGCGGCATCGGCATCGTCGAGGTCGGGCTGACGACGGCGCTCGCCGGGTTCGGCGGCGACGAGTCCGGAGTCGTCGCCGCGGTCCTGATCTACCGTTTCCTGACCGTCGTCCCGACGCTGATGCTCGGCGCGCTCGCGGGCGTGGTGATGCGACGCCTCGCCCCGACGGTCTGAAGGACGGCTGCCGCATCAGTCTGCTTTCTGCTCTGCGACCTTGACCTTCCAGATGCTGCGTTGATCGCCTGGTTGACCCCGACGCCGCCCGGGGTGGCGGAGACGGTGTTCGCGAGCGAGTTGCCGCCGATCACGGCCATGATCGTGTGGAAGGTCACCGGGATGCCGTACGCCGCGAGGAAGGTGCCCGTGACCGCGAGCTTGGCGAGCCACGCGCCGAAGGACGGCGTCACGACCTGAACAAGGTAGTCGCGCCGACGCCCAAGGACGGCCCCGCCTCCTTCGCCCTCCTCCAGAGCCCCTGCAGCCTGCGCCAGAGCAGCCGGCCGAGCGCGACGACGAGCGCGGCGCCGCCGACCACGATGACGATCGTCAGCAAGGGGTGATCGTGCAGCTGGCCGAGCTGGAGCTCGAACGAGCTCGGCACGGAGAGGAAAAGGTAGACGTAGACCAACACGCCCGCGATCGCAAAGAAATCCTCTGCACGACCGCCGCGCCGAGAACGCCCGCGAAGTCCGCGCCCGGGATCATCGCGACGAACATCAGCAACATCACGAAGGTGCCGATGTTCGCCGGCAGGAACCCGTTCAGCGCGACCCCCGCCGCGTACGCAGCGAGCACTTGCCGGTAGGGCGGCGCGACCGCAAAGCCCGCGCGCAGGATGAAGTACCAGGCGACCCCCGTCAGGGTGGTCTGGACGGTCTGCAGCGCGAAGCCCGCGACGAGGTAGCCGACGTTGACCCCGCTCACCGCGTCCCAAAGATCGCTCAGCCACCCCGCGCATCGACGCCGAGGACGTTCAGGACGACGATCAGCAGCGCGAGGCCGACGAACCACGACACGACCTTGGCGAGACGACTTTTGCGCGACGGGTCGTGGAACGGCAGAACCGGATTCGGGGCGGTTGCCGGCTGCGATGCCATGCCCGAGTCATTGTCGACCATGAACGACTGACGAGAATCGCTTTCGTGTCGCGGACGTGAGAGGGTCTGCCCGACCCTGGAGGTGATCGGATGACCGCCGTCACGCCCACCGCTGCCGAGGCAGTGCAGCCCTATCCCGTCGAGGTCGACGGGACGCTGGACGAGCCGCTCTCGCGCTGGCTCTGGCTCGTGAAGTGGCTGCTCGCGATCCCGCACTACGTCGGCTCTTCTTCCTGACGATCGCATTCGTCCTCACGACGATCGTCGCGTTCTTCGCCATCGTCTTCACCGGCCGCTATCCGCGCGGGCTGTTCGACTTCAACGTCGGCGTGCTGCGCTGGTGGTGGCGCGTCGACTTCTACGCCTTGACCGTGATCGGCACCGACCGCTACCCGCCCTTCACGCTCGCCGACGTCGACTACCCGTCCCGGCTGGAGGTGCCGTACCCCGAGCAGTCTCGCGGTGGCAGCCGCTCGTGAAGTCGTGGCTGTTCGCGATCCCGCACTGGATCGCGATCGCTGCCTTCACCGGCGGCGCGTGGGCCTTTCCACGAGGGACTGGCACGCCGGGATCAGCCTGAACACGCTGCTCGTGCTCGTGGCGGGCGTCTCCCTGCTCGTCCGCGGCCGCTATCCCCGCGACGTGTTCGAGCTCGTCGTCGGGATCAACCGCTGGATCTACCGCGTGCTCCCGTACGCGGCGCTGATGCGCGACGAGTATCCGCCCTTCCGTCTACGGCCGTAGACGCGCGTCAGCGACGGGACGTCAGGCCGGTGAGCTCGCGCCCCAACTCGTCCAGGCTCGTGAGGTTGTGGCCGCTCGCGAACACGTCCACGTGCGGCAGCGCCGCGCGCATGCCGCGCGCGAGCGGCTCGTACGCCGGGTGCTCCTTCAACGGGTTGAGCCAGATGACGCGATGCGTGAGCCGAGCGAGTCGCGCCATCTGCTCGCCGAGGAGGTCCGGGTCGCCCACGTCGAGGCCGTCCGAGCAGATCAAGGCGACCGCGCCGCGGGCGAGGCCGTGATGCCCGTGCAGGTCGAGAAATGACTTGAGCGACTCGCCGATTCGCGTTCCGCCCTCCCAGTCCATCACCTCGCCCGCGGCGCGGTCGAACGCCTCGTTCGGATCGCCGACCCGGAGCGCACGCGTGAGCCGCGTCAGGCGCGTGCCGAAGCAGAACGTCTCCCAGTCCGGGTGCCGGCGGAGCGCTGCGTGCGCGAACAGCACCAGCGCGCGCGAGTAGTCGGCCATCGAGCCCGACACGTCGAGAAGCAGGACGACGCGGCGGCGCTTCCGGCGGCGCTCGCGGTAGAGCCTCGTCGCCGGCTCGCCGCCGGTGCGCAGCGAGCGGCGCAGCGTCCGGCGCAGGTCGAACGCTCCCGGCCGGCGCGCCGGCTCGCGCCGGCGTGAACGGCGCTCGGGCGCGCCAAGCGGCAGCTGTCGCATCAGCTCTGCGAGCTGCGCGAGCTCCTCCGGTGTGCAGCGTGCGAAGCTCTTCTCGCGCAGGAGCTCGACGGCGCTCGCGAGCGCCACGTCGACGAGGACCGGCTGCGCCTGCACGCGGACGCGCGGGCGCGCCACGAGCCGCTCCTCCGGGCCGAAGAACCGCGCGAAGACTCGGTCGTAGACGGCGATGTCCTGCTCGCGCGATATGAGCGTGGCCCGGCCTGCCCAGTAGAGCTCCTCCGTCGGAGTGAGCGCCGCGGCGCTGCAAAAGCTGGCGATGCGGTCGGTCCCGACGCCGAGCCCTTCGTCGCGGAGCGCTCGCCCGAAGCCGACGAGCGTCTCGAGCGTGCCGGTCACGTGAGCTCGGGCAGCGCCTGGCGCACGCGCTGCAAGTCCTCCCGGTTCTTGACCGCCCACCCGAGCGTGTCGCGCGCAGCGTCACCGTCGGCGCTCTCCGCGCCCAGCAGGGCGAGCGCCCGCGCCCAGTCGATCGCCTCGGCGATCCCGGGCGGCTTCACGAGCTCGAGCTCGCGAAGGCGCGACACGGCAGCCGCGACGGACTGCGCGAGCGCCTCGGAGATCCCGGGCGCGCGGAGCGCGATGATCCGCACCTCGCGTTCGAGGTCCGGGAACTCGATCCAGTGGTAGAGGCAGCGGCGCTTGAGCGCGTCGTGGAGCTCGCGCGTGCGGTTCGACGTGATCACGACTGTCGGCGGCTCCGCGGCCTCGATCGTCCCGAGCTCGGGCACGCTGACCGAGAAGTCGGAGAGCACCTCGAGCAGGAAGGCCTCGAACTCGTCGTCCGCGCGATCGAGCTCGTCGATCAGGAGGACGGCGCCGGCGCCCGCGCGGATCGCCCGGAGCAGCGGCCGCTCGACGAGGAACTCGGGACCGTAGAGCTCGCGTACGCGCCGGTCGGCCTCGACCTCGCCCGCCTGGAGCGCCCGCGTGTACAGGAGCTGCCGGGCGTAGTCCCACTCGTACAGCGCCTGGCCGGCGTCGATTCCCTCGTAGCACTGGAGCCGGATCAGCTCCGCAGCGAGGATCCGCGCGAGGGTCTTCCCCACCTCGGTCTTGCCGACCCCGGCCTCCCCCTCGAGCAGAAGCGGTCGACCCATTGCCCGCGCGAGGAAGATCGACGTGGCCAGCCCGCGATCCGGCAAGTACGACTCGGCTGCGAGCGCGCGTTCGACGTCCTCGACAGATCCGAACCGCACGGGGACATCGTATGGAAAGAGGGCGTTGGAAAACGCTCTGGGCGAGGCGTATTGTCGCCTCGCAGGCGCGTTTGCGGTCGAGAGGAAGGCGGTCCCATGTACCCCTCCAGCTTCGAGTACTTCGCACCGGACACGCTCGACGAGGCGCTCTCGATCCTCGAGCGCCACGGCGACGAGGCCAAGGTCCTCGCCGGAGGACAGAGCCTGATTCCGCTGATGAAGCTCCGCTTCGCGGCGCCGGATGTGCTCGTCGACATCAATCGCATCGACGGTCTGGACGCGCTCGACGAGCGCGACGGGTATCTGCGGATCGGCGCGCTCGTGCGCCACAAGGCCTGTGAGCGCTCGCCGTTGCTGAAGGGACGCTATGGGGTGCTGGGCGACGCGGCGAAGCAGATCTCCGACCCGATCGTGCGCAACCTCGGGACGGTCGCCGGCTCGCTCGCACACGCGGATCCGCAGGGCGACTGGGGCTCGGTGATGCTCGCGACGCGCGCGCAGATTGTCGCGCGGAGCACCGGCGGCGAACGGACGATCGCGGTCGACGACTTCTTCCAGGGGCCGTTCACGACCGCGCTCCAGCCGAACGAGATCGTTACCGAGGTGCGCGTGCCCGACCCGGGCGCCGGCGGCGGGACCTACTTCAAGCTCGAGCGCAAGGTCGGCGACTTCGCGACGGTCGGCGTCGCCGTCCACGTCTCGTTCTCCAACGGCAGCATCGGAAGCGCGGGCATTGCGCTCACCGGCGTGGGGCCGAAAAACCTGCGCGCGGCGCGGGCGGAGCAGGCCCTTTCAGGGCGCGCCCTCGACGACGCCGCGATCGAGGAAGCGGCGAGTCTTGCGGCAGAGGCCGCTCAGCCGCGCGCAGACATACGCGGAAGCGAGGAGTACAAGCGGAACGCCGTCCGCGTCCTCACCACGCGCGCGCTCCGGAAAGCGAGGGACAGTCGATGACGTGTCCCAGCTGCGGTAACGAGATTCCGGAAGAGGCCGGTCAGCACGCTGTCGTTCCGAGCGCAGGCGTGGTCGACTGCCCGCACTGCGGCGCGCGGGTCACGCTCCCGACCCCCGGATCGGCGGAGCAGGACCGGCCCGTCGAGGTGGAGGGCCGTGACGTGCAGTTCGCGGGCCACGAGACCGTGGAGGGCGTGATGGAGGAGATCGAGGAGAAGGAGCAGTCATGAGCGCGGCACCCGCGACGATCACAAAGACAATCACGGTCACGGTGAACGGCACTCCGCACACCGTCGAGGTGGAGCCGCGGCTGCTACTCGCGCACCTGCTGCGCGAGAAGCTGCTCTTGACCGGCACGCACATCGGCTGCGACACGACGAGCTGCGGCGCGTGCACGGTGCTGCTCGACGGTACACCGGTGAAGTCGTGCACGGTGTTTGCCGTTCAGGCCGACGGCCGCGAGGTGAAGACGATCGAGGGACTCGCCCAGAACGGTCAGCTGCACGCGCTCCAGGAAGGGTTCAAGGAGGAGCACGGGCTCCAGTGCGGCTTCTGTACGCCCGGGATGATGCTCGTCAGCTCTGCCCTGCTCGCGGAGAACCCCAACCCCTCGGAAGAGGAGATCCGCTGGGCGCTCTCCGGAAATCTCTGCCGCTGCACCGGCTACCAGAACATCGTCGCCTCCGTGCAATGGGCGGCGCGCAAGCTCCAGGACGGGGAGGCGTGATGGCGACCGAGACGACCGAAGGGCAGCAGACCGGAACCGCTTGGCTCGGCCGGAGCATGAAGCGGAAGGAGGACGACCGCTTCATCCGCGGCAAGGGCAACTACATCGACGACATCAAGCTCCCGGGGATGCTCTACATGTCGATCCTGCGGAGCCCGTTCGCGCACGCGCGCATCAATTCGATCGACACGTCGCGAGCGTCGGAGCTTCCGGGCGTCGTCGCGGTGGTCACGGGCGAGCTGCTCGCGCAGCACAACCTCGCCTGGATGCCGACGCTCTCCGGCGACACGCAGGCCGTGCTCGCGACGGACAAGGTGCGCATGCAGGGACAGGAGGTCGCATGCGTGATCGCGGAGAACGCGTACGTCGCGCACGATGCCCTCGAGTTGATCGACGTCGACTACGAGCCGCTGCCGGTCGTGATCACGCCGCAGCAGGCGCTTGCGCCGGACGCACCCATCATCCGCGACGACAAGGAAGGCCAGACCGACAACAGCGTCTACCACTGGGAAGCCGGCGATGCCGACGCGACCGAGCAGGCGTTCGCGAAGGCGGACCGCGTGGTCAGCCTCACGACCTTCTATCCCAGGGTCCACCCCGCGCCGCTCGAGTGTTGCGGCTGCGTCGCCGACGTGAACCCCGCGACAGGCAAGGCGACGATCTACATGACCTCACAGGCGCCGCACGCACACCGCACCGTGTTCGCGCTCGTCGCGGGCCTGCCGGAGCAGAACATCCAGATCATCTCGCCGGACATCGGCGGCGGGTTCGGCAACAAGGTCCCGGTCTACCCGGGCTACGTCGTCGCGACGGCGGCGTCGCTCCTGATCGGGCGTCCGGTGAAGTGGATCGAGGACCGGACGGGGAATCTGATCTCGACCGGGTTCGCGCGCGACTTCTACATGGACGGCGAGCTCGCGCTCACGAACGACGGGAAGATGCTCGGCCTGCGCGTGCGGATGCTCTCCGACCAGGGCTACGCATACGCGGACGCGCAGCCGTCGAAGTTCAAGGCAGGCCTGTTCCACATCGTCACGGGCTCCTACGACATCCCGGCGGCGTACGTCTCCACGGCGGGCGCGTACACGAACAAGGCGCCCGGCGGCGTTGCGTACCGGTGCTCATTCCGTGTCACGGAGGCTTCGTTCTTCATCGAGCGCCTCGTGCAGACGGCCGCGTACGAGCTCGGGATCGACCCGGCCGAGCTGCGGCGCCGCAACTTCATCCCGAAGGAGGCCTTCCCCTACACGTCGGCGACCGGATTCGAGTACGACTCCGGCGACTACGAGCCCGCACTCGACCTCGCGCTCGAGAAGGTCGGCTACGCCGAGCTGCGCGAGGAGCAGAAGCGCGCCCGCGACGAGGGAAAGCTGATCGGGATCGGCCTCGCCAGCTTCACGGAGGTCGTCGGCGCGGGGCCGAGCCGGCAGTACGACATCCTCGGGATCAAGATGTTCGACTCCGCCGAGCTGCGCATCCACCCGACGGGCAAGGGGATCCTCAAGCTCGGCGTCAAGTCGCAGGGGCAGGGGCACGAGACGACGTTCGCGCAAATCGTCGCGCACGAGCTCGGGATTCCCGCCGAGGACATCACCGTGCAGGAGGGCGACACCGACAACACGCCGTACGGCCTCGGAACGTATGCATCGCGCTCGACGCCGGTGGCTGGCGCGGCCACGTCTGTGGCGGCGCGGAAAGTGCGGGACAAGGCGCAGAAGATCGCCGCGCACCTACTCGAGACCGCCGAGGACGACCTCGAGTGGACCGGTGCCGGGTTCTCGGTCCGCGGGGCGCCCGACCGTGCGAAGACGATCCAGGAGATCGCGTTCGCCGCGTACACCGACCACCCGGAAGGCATGGAGGCCGGGCTGGAGGCCACGAACTACTACGACCCGCCGAACATGACCTACCCGTTCGGCACATACGCGGTCGTCGTCGAGATCGACCGCGGCACGGGCGAGTGGAAGGTCCAACGCGTCGTCGCCGTCGACGACTGCGGCACGCGTATCAACCCGATGATCGTCGAGGGGCAGATCATGGGCGGCCTCGCCGAGGGCTTCGCGATGGCCGCGATGGAGCTGATCACGTTCGACGAGGAAGGGAACTGCATCGGCTCCAACTTCACGGACTACCTGATGCCGACGTCCTGGGAGACGCCGCACTTCGAGCTGCACGAGACGTGCACGCCGTCGCCGCACCACCCGATCGGCGCGAAAGGCGTCGGCGAGTCCGCGACCGTCGGCTCGCCGGCGGCGTTTGTGAACGCCGTCGTCGACGCGCTTGCCCACGCGGGCGTGCGCAACATCGACATGCCGGTCACCTCCGACAAGGTGTGGGCGGCGCTCCAGGAGGCGGGACTGGCCGAGTGACGTCGCCGCAGCAGGTCCTGATCCGCGCCGGGCAGCTCGCGGCGCGAGGGGAGGCGTTCGCGCTGGCGACCGTGGTCGACGTGCTTCGGCCGAGCTCCGCGCGCCGCAGCGACCGCGCGCTCGTGAACGCCGACGGCACGCTCGAGGGCTGGGTCGGAGGCGCCTGCAGCGAGCCGGTCGTGATCCGTGAGGCGCTCCGTGCGCTCGCCGACGGCGAGCCGCGGCTCGTGCGCATCGGGCCCGAGGACAGCGGCTGCGCCTCGGAAGGTACGGTCGAGGTGCTCGTGGAGCCGCAGCTCCCCACCCCGCTGGTCGCGGTCGTCGGCGAGAGTCCGGCCGCACACGTGCTCGCGGACCTGGCACCGAGAATCGGCTGGCGCGTCACGCGCGAGGTCACCGACTCGGTCGACGCCGTCGTGGTGGCGACGATGGGACACGGCGACGAGGCCACGCTCGCGCGGGCGCTCCGCACGAGCGCCGGGTACGTGGGCCTTGTTGCGAGTGCGAAGCGCGCCGCGACGGTCCTCGCAGCCCTCGAGGCGAGCGGTTTCGACGAGGAGGCGCTCGTCCGCGTCCGGAGCCCGGCGGGTCTCGATCTCGGGCCGCTGCGCCAGGAGGAGATCGCCGTCGCGATCCTGGCGGAGCTCGTCTCGTGGCGGCACACGCGCGAGGCGCCCGCGGTTCCGCCCGTCGAGGCCGTCGACCCGGTTTGCGGCATGACCGTGGTGGTCGGCAGCGGCGAGCGTGTCGTCCAGGCGGACGTGACGTACTGGTTCTGCGGCGCCGGCTGCCGCCGCCGCTTCGAGGAGGACCCTGCGCGCTACCTGACGGCGAGCACGTCGTGAGAGACGTCCTCGACACGCTCGAGCGCTGGGTCGCAGACGGACTGCGAGTTGCCACCGCAACCGTGATCCGGACCGAGCGTTCCGCGCCGCGGGAACCCGGCGCCGTACTCGCCGTCTCCGAGCGCGGCGAGGTCGCAGGCTCCGTGACCGGCGGCTGCGTGGAGCCCGCTGTCTACGAGGAGGCGCGCGAGGTGCTTGCCGGCGGCGCGCCGCGGTTGCGCGCGTACGGGATCGCGGACGAGGAGGCGTTCGAGGTCGGTCTCCCGTGCGGCGGCACCGTGCACATCTTCGTCGACGCGTTGGATCCGGAGCTCGTCGCGCCGATCGCCGCGGACGTGCGAGCGGAGAAGCCGATCGCGCTCGCGATCACGCTCACCGGGCCGGAGGCCGGCGCAAAGCGTCTGGTGCGACCCGGCGACGAGGACGAGGCAAGCGCGCTGCTCGCCCGGGGCGAGACGGGCGTCGTCTATGCCGAAGGCGAGCAGGTGTTCATCTCGTCGTTCGCGCCTCGGCCGCGCATGTACGTCTTCGGCGCGATCGACCACGCGGCCGCGGTCGCGCGGATCGGGCGCTTTCTCGGCTATCGCGTCACCGTGTGCGACGCGCGCGCGCGGTTCGTCACCCCCGAGCGGATCCCCGACGTGGACGAGCTCGTCGTCGAGTGGCCGGACCGGTTCCTTGCGCGCGCGCCGGTCGACGAGCGCACCGCGATCGTCGTCCTGACCCACGACCACAAGTTCGACGTGCCGCTGCTCAAGGTCGCGCTCGGAACGCCTGCCGCCTACATCGGCGCGATGGGTAGCCGCCGGACGACGGAGGAGCGCGCCGCGCTCCTGCGCGAGCAGGGTGTCTCGGAAGACGAGCTCGTTCGGATTCACGCGCCGATCGGCCTCGACCTCGGCGCCCGGACGCCGCAAGAGGTCGCCGTTGCCGTCGCCGCCGAGTTGATCGCGGTCACGCGCGGCCGGCTTCTCGACGCCGTCTCGCTCAGAGAGGCGATCGCCGGATGAAGCTCGAGAACGCCTTCGACGTTCCCGCGCCGCCGGACGCCGCGTGGGCACTGCTGATGGACGTGCCGCGGATCATCCCCTGCATGCCCGGCGCGCAGCTCACGGAGACGATCGACGAAGAGACCTGGAAGGCGCTGATGAGCGTCAAGCTCGGCCCGATCTCGCTCAGCTTCGACACTGAGGTCCGCCGAGAGCATTCGGACGAGACGGCACGCGAGGCGAGGCTGTCCGCAAGCGCGCGCGAGAAACGCGGGCGCGGCGCGGCCGAGGCGACGATAGCGTCGCGCCTGGCGCCGCTCGAGGGCGGCACGCGGATCGAGATCACGACCGACCTCGCGCTATCAGGCGCCGTTGCCCAGTACGGCCGCGGGATGATCGAGGACGTCTCGACACAGCTCGTCAAGAGCTTCGCTGACTGCCTGAAGGCTCAGCTCGTCGCCCAACCCGAAGAGGGCCGCGCGGCCATCGATGCGCAGGCGAAGCCCGTGCGGCTCGGCCGGCACGGCCTCGCGGCGATCTTGCATGCGATCGGACGCCTCGCGCGCCGCATCACCGGCCGCGATCGAGAAAGGAGACCCGCGTGAGACGCATCACGCTCACCGTCAATGGCATCCGCCACGAGGCGGAGGTCGAGCCTCGCGAGCTTCTCGTCTACGTCCTGCGCGAGCGGCTCGGGCTGACCGGCACGAATGTCGGCTGCGACACGTCCTCGTGCGGCGCGTGCACCGTCCTGATCGACGGCGAGTCCGTCAAGTCGTGCACGATGCTCGCCGTCCAGGCCGACGGCCGCGAGGTGACGACGATCGAAGGCCTCGCGGAGAACGGCTCGCTCCACCCCGTGCAGCAGGCCTTCCACGAGCAGCACGGCGTGCAATGCGGCTACTGCACGCCCGGGATGATCATGGCGACCGTGAGCCTGCTCGAGGAGCGTCCGGACCCGAGCGAGGACGAGATCCGAGCGGCGCTCGAGGGCAACCTCTGCCGCTGCACCGGCTACCAGAACATCGTCGCGGCCGTTCGCCAGGCCGCGAGGGCGTGAGGAGGAGCGATGGCTGTAACCGAGGAACGCACCGAGACCACCGGGTACGTCGGTCAGTCCGTCGCCCGCAAGGAGGACGCGAAGCTGCTCACGGGGCAGGCGCGTTTCGTCGACGACCTCACGTTGCCCGGAATGGTGTGGATGGTCGTTGTCCGCAGCCCGCACGCGCACGCGCGCATCCGCAGCGTCGACACCTCGAAGGCACAGGCGGCTGAGGGCGTGATCGCAGCCTTCTCGGGCCAGGACCTCGCCGACGAATGGGGCGCGCCGCTGCCGATGGCGTGGCCCGTTACGGAGGACATCAACAACCCGCCGCACTGGCCGCTCGCGAGGGACAAGGCACGCTACGTCGGGGACGGCGTGGCAGTCGTGATCGCGGAAACCCGCGCCCTCGCGAAGGACGCGGCCGAGCTCGTCGAGGTCGACTACGAGGTACTGCCGGCCGTCACCGACGTCGAGGCGGCGCTGGACGATGCCGCTCCGGTTGTCCACGACGAATTCGGCACGAACCGCTGCTACACGTGGCCCCTCGAAGGACCCGAGCCCGGAGCCGTCGACAAGGCCTTCGCCGAGGCGGCGGTCACGATCAAGGAGCGCTACCGCCAGCAGCGCCTGATCCCGAACGCGATCGAGCCTCGCGGCGTCCTCGTCCAGCCCGTCCCCGCGTCCGGCGAGTTCACGATGTGGTCGGCGACGCAGATCCCACACATCCTGCGGGTGACGCTGGCTCTGACGACCGGCATCCCGGAGGCGAAGCTGCGCGTGATCGCGCCGGCCGTGGGCGGAGGCTTCGGTTCCAAGCTGCAGGTTGCTCCCGAGGAGTCGCTCTGCCTCGTGCTCGCGCGCCGGCTCGGGAAGTCGGTGAAGTGGATCGAGGAGCGCTCCGAGGGCTACCTCGCTACCCACCACGGCCGCGACATGATCCAGGAGATCGAGCTCGCCGCGACCGCCGAAGGGAAGATCACCGCCGTCCGCGTCCGTCTCACGGCCGCGATGGGCGCGTACCTCCGGCTCGTCACGCCCGGAATCCCGCTGCTCGGCGCGTGGGTGTACGGCGGCTCGTACGCCATCGGCGCCTACGGCATCGAGATCGTCGGCGTGTTCACGAACACGACCCCGACGGACGCCTACCGGGGCGCGGGCCGCCCCGAGGCGACCTACGCGATCGAGCGCGCGGTCGACGCACTCGCACGCAAGCTGGACAAGGACCCGGTCGAGCTCAGGCGGCTCAACTTCATCACTGAGTTCCCGGCCACACTGGCCTCGGGACTGACGATCGACTCCGGCGACTTCAACGCGTCGCTCGACCGTGCCCTGGAGCTGCTCGACTACGACGCGGTTCGGCGGGAGCAGGCCGAGCGCCGCGAGCGCGGCGACTCGAAGCAGCTCGGCCTTGGCTTCTCGACGTACGTCGAGATGTGCGGGCTCGCGCCGTCGCGGATCCTCGGCGCGATTCGCTACGCCGCCGGCGGCTGGGACGCGGCGACGATCCGCGTCCTGCCGACGGGGGCCGTGCAGGTCGTCACTGGGCTGTCGCCGCACGGCCAGGGCCACGAGACCACGTGGTCGCAGATCGCGGCCGACCTGCTCGGCGTCGCGTACGAGGAGGTCGAAGTTCTCTACGGCGACACGAGCTTCAGCCCGCTCGGCATGGATACCTACGGGAGTCGCAGCCTCGCCGTCGGCGGCGCCGCTCTGTACGAGGCCGCGCAGAAGGTGATCGCCAAGGCGCGCAAGATCGCATCCCACCAGCTCGAGGTCGCAGAGGAGGATCTCGACTACGAAGGCGGGACGTTCACGGTCAAGGGCACCGACCGGAAACTCACGGTCAAGGAGGCGGCGTTCGGCGCGTGGACCGCGCACAACCTCCCGGACGGGTTCGAGCCCGGGCTCGAGGCGACCGCCGTCTACGACCCGCCGAACTTCAGCTGGCCCGGCGGCGCGCACATCGCAGTCGTCGAGGTCGATACCGAGACGGGGGCGGCGGACGTCGTCCGTTACATCGCGGTCGATGATCTCGGCACCGTGATCAACCCGACGATCGTCAACGGCCAGATCCATGGTGGCATCACCCAGGGCATCGCACAGGCGCTGTTCGAGGAAGCGGTCTACGACGACGAGGGCAACCTCGTCACAGGCTCGATACTCAACTACCTCGTGCCGACCGCGGCCGAGACGCCGTCGTTCGAGCTCGATCGCACGTCGGCGCCGAGCCCGACCCATCCCCTCGGGTCGAAGGGCGTCGGCGAGACCGGGACGATCGCGTCGACCCCGGCCGTGATCAACGCGGTGATCGACGCACTGGCGCCGTACGGCGTGACCGACATCGACATGCCCGCCACTCCGGAGCGAGTCTGGCGCGCGATGCAGGAGGGACGGCAATGATTCCCGCACCGTTCGACTACGAAGTCGCCGAGTCGGTCGACCACGCCGTCGTGCTGCTCGGCACGCGCGAGGAAGCAAAGCTCCTCGCGGGCGGCCATTCGCTACTCCCGTTGATGCGGCTACGCTTCGCGCGACCGGAGCTGCTCGTCGACATCGGCCGCCTCTCCGATCTCTCGTACGTGCGCGAGGACGGCGACCGGATCGCCGTCGGCGCGCTCACGCGCTACCGCGACCTCGAGATCGACGAGCTGCTCAAGGGCGCGTGCGGCATCGTCGCGTACGCCGCGTCGCAGGTCGGCGACCCTCAGGTGCGACATCGCGGCACGATCGGCGGCTCGGTCGCCCACGGCGATCCGGCCTCCGACCTGCCGACGGTGCTCGTCGCGCTCGACGCGGACCTCGTCGTGCGCGGTCCTGAGGGTGACCGGACGGAACCCGCCTCGTCGTTCTTCCGCGGTTTCTTCGAGACCGCGCTCGGGCCCCGCGACGTCCTGACCGAGATCAGGGTCCCGAAGCTCGGTGGCGGCTGGTCGTACCAGAAGTTCACGCGCCGGGCGCAGGACTGGGCAACGGTCGGCGTCGCGGCGGTGCGCACGAACGGCACGGCCGCGGTCGCGCTCACGAACATGGGCCCGACGCCCGTGCGCGCGAGCGGCGTCGAAGAGGCGCTCGCCTCGGGAGCCGATCCGGCTGCCGCCGCGGAGCGCGCTCCGGAGGGCGCCTCGCCTGGAAGCGACACGAGCGCGAGCGCCGAGTTCCGCAATCACCTCGCCCGCGTGCTGACGCGACGCGCGCTGGAGGAGGGAGCCGGCAGGTAGCTGACCAAACGAGACCCCGCGGTGTTTGACACCGGCACGCGCTGGTGTCAGACACTCGCGAGGGGCGGTCGCCGCCGGCAGCGGCGGGCGCTAGCGTCTTCGTCGTGAGCTTGATCGTCCAGAAATACGGCGGCACGTCGGTCGCCGACCCCGACCGGATCAAGCGCGTGGCGCAACGGGTGGTGTCGGCCGCCGAGGCCGGACGGCAGGTCTGCGCCGTCGTCTCGGCCATGGGGGACATGACGGACCGGCTGCTCGACCTTGCGGGCCAGGTCTCGAACAGCCGGCACCCGCGCGAGCAGGACATGTTGCTCACCGCCGGCGAACGCATCTCGATCGCCTTGCTCTCAATGGCGATCATCGACCTCGGCCGCGACGCCATCTCGTTCACCGGGTCGCAGGCAGGGATCGTCACCGACACGTCGCACGGGCGGGCACGGATCGTCGAGATGCGGTCGCGTCGCGTCCAGGAAGAGCTCGACGCGGGCAGGATCGTGATCGTCGCCGGCTTCCAGGGCGTATCGACGGAGCTCGACGTGACGACGCTCGGGCGCGGCGGCTCCGACACAACGGCCGTGGCGCTCGCAGCCGCACTCGGCGCCGACCACTGCGAGATCTACACCGACGTGGAGGGCGTCTTCACCGCCGACCCGCGGATCGTGCCCGACGCGCGCAAACTCGACGTTCTCTCCTACGAGGAGATGCTCGAGCTCTCGGCCTCCGGCGCGAAGGTGCTGATGCTGCGCTCGGTCGAGTACGCTCGGAACCACGGTGTCCTCGTCCACGTCCGCTCGTCGCTCAGCGACGGAAACGGAACGTGGATCGTCAAGGAGGAAGACGTGCTGGAACGGGCGATCGTCTCCGGGGTCGCGCACGACACCTCGGAGGCGAAGGTGACGATCGTCGGAGTGCCCGACCGTCCGGGCATCGCCGCCGCCGTCTTCCGGCCGCTCGCCGACGCGGGCGTCAACATCGACATGATCGTCCAGAACGTCTCCGCGGCTGGGCACACGGACATCTCGTTCACGTTGCCGAAGGAGGACGTGAGCCACGCCGAGCCGATCTTGCAGAGGGTCGCCGGCCAGGCAGGAGCGAGCGGCTTCAGCTGCGACCCGGACATCGCCAAGGTCTCGTTGGTGGGCGCCGGAATGAAGAGCGACCCGGGCGTCGCCGCCGACATGTTCGAAGCTCTGGCGGAGGCGGGGATCAACATCGAGATCATCTCGACCTCCTCGATTCGCATCTCCTGCGTCGTCCGCGCCGCGGACGTCGAGGGAGCCGTCCGGACGCTCCATGAGAGGTTCCGGCTCGCCTAGCGGACGAGCGGTGCGATCTCCTGCGCGAAGCGCCGCACACGGTCCTCGAGGTCGACGCTCGCGTGACCGAGGTTGACGACGAAGCCGTTGCAGCCGGCCTCCACGTACTCGCCGAGACGCTCCGCGATCCATTCCGGCGGGCCGGCGATCGCGTGTCTGCCCCGCTCGTCTGCTGCGTCTTGCGGCTTGGGCGTGACGTAGACCCCGATGCGCAGGATCACCCGACTGTCCGGTCGCCGCTCGCGGAGCTCAGCGGCCATCGGGCGCAGCTCGTCAGGGGTCAGCGCGACCGGGTGCCACACGCCCGTCAGCTCCGCGCGCCGGAGCGTCGCGCGGGAAACGCCGGCCACCCACAGCTCCGGCCCACCCGGCCGTGCGAGCGCCGGCGCCAGCCAGCCGTCGAGCTCCTCGTGGCGAACGCGTCCAGGCATCTGCTCGAAGACCGCCGGAGCGGCGCGGAGCCACTCGTTGAGGACCCGGCCGCGCCGCTCGTACGGGGCCTGGAGCGTGGCGAACTCCCCTTCCATCCAGCCCGCCGTAACCGCGGCGAGGATGCGGCCGCCCGTGAGGAAATCGAGCGTCGTCAGCTGCTTCAACGCGACGAGCGGCTGCCGCTGTGGCACGACGAGCGCGGAGACGCCGAGCTCGAGCCGTTTCGTCCGCGCCCCAAGAAACCCGAGCGTCACCAGCGCCTCGGCGATCGTTCCATAGGTCGGCGCGTGCTCGGCCGGGACGATCACGTGGTCGGTGACCCAGCCGGAGTCGAGACCCTCCTGCTCGGCGGCGACGGCCACGGCCGCAAGCCGCTCGGGATCGAGCGCCTCGCCGTAGTTCGGCAGGATCACGCCCAGGTGCAGAGGCGGCACACGCAGACGCTAACCGTGTCTCGAGGAGGAGGATCCATGAACGCCAAGGAATGGCTCGACGCGTACGCCAAGCAGTTGGGGACGGAACCGCCGACCGCCGCGGAGCTGAAGGCGATCCTCGAGCTCGCGGCGGAGGCCGCCCACGCCTCCGAACGGATCGCCGCTCCGGTCGCCTGCTGGCTCAGTGCGAAAGCCGGCCGCTCACTGGAGGAGTCGCTCGCCCTCGCGCAGGGGATAACTCCGGCGCCCGGCGGTTGACGGGGCGCCGGCCGGTCTCCATAATACTCTCGCCTTTCTTCCGCCAATCCGGAGCGAAGGGCGAAAGGGAACTGGGGTTGACAGGCTTCACCCGGCGGGAGTTCCTCAAGCGCGGCGCTGCCGGTGCGGGTGCGTTCTACGTCTCCTCGCTGGGCTTCGACGTGGCCGTCGCCGAGGCCACGACGATCAAGCAGCACCTTCGCATCGAGGGGGCAACCGTGTCCCACTCGGTGTGTCCCTACTGCGCGGTCGGCTGCTCACTGCTCGCGTACACGCGCAAGAACGCCAACGGCTCGGTCGAGCTGCTCCAGATCGAGGGCAACCCCGACAGTCCCGTCAACGAGGGAACGCTCTGCCCGAAGGGGGCGAGCGCGATGGAGCTCGCGATCTCGAAGCGGCGATTCGTCTCTCCCCTCTACCGGGCTCCAGGCGCGGACGAGTGGAAGCAGGTCTCCTGGGACTTCGTGCTCGACAAGGTCGCGCGCCTGATCAAGGACGCACGCGACCGCACGTTCGTCACCAAGGACGAAGACGGGAACGTCGTCAACCGCTGCGAGGGCATCGCCTTCGCCGGCGGCGCCGCGTTCAGCAACGAGGAGGGCTACCTCACCACGAAGCTGATGCGCGGCCTCGGGCTCGTCTACCTGGAGCAACAGGCCCGAGTCTGACACGGCCCCACGGTGGCCAGTTTGGCCGCCACGTTCGGACGAGGCGCGATGACGAACCACTGGCGGGACATCCGTAACGCCGACGCGATCCTGATCAACGGCGGCAATCCTGCTGAGGCCCACCCAGTCGGCTTCCGCTGGTTCATGAAGGCGAAGGTCGAGCGCGGCGCGAAGATCATCCACGCCGACCCGCGCTTCACTCGCACGTCGGCGGTCGCCGACAAACACGTGCGGATCAGGACCGGCACGGACGCCGCGTACTTCGGCGGCCTCATCAACTACGTCCTCCAGAACAACCTCCAGCACGACGAGTACGTCCGCAGGTACACGAACGCCGCCTTCGTCGTGAAGAAGGACTACCGCTTCAAGGACGGGATCTTCAACGGCTACGACCCCGAGAAGCGCACCTACGACACGAAGGCCTGGGCGTACGAGACCACCGCCGACGGCTTCGCGAAGCTCGACATCGAGCATCCGCGCTCGGTGCTGAACCTGATGCGCAAGCACTACTCGCGCTACACGCCGGAGATGGTCTCCCGGATCACTGGCATACCGCCCGACCAGTTCCTCGAGGTCGCCAAGCTCGTGGGCGAGATGGGCAAGCCGGACAAGGTGATGACGATCGTCTACGCCGTCGGCCTCACCCACCACACCACGGGGTCGCAGATGATCCGCTCCGGCGCGGTGCTCCAGCTCCTGCTCGGCAACATCGGCCGTCCGGGCGGGGGCATGAACGCCGAGCGCGGGCACGCGAACATCCAGGGCAACACGGACAACGCGATCTCCTGGGAGATCCTGCCCGGCTACCTCAAGGTTCCCGCGCCGGGCCAGCACACCGTGGCCGACTACGTCGACGAGAGCGCGCCCAAGAAGTCGAACGCCAACGCGCTGAACTTCTTCGGCGAGAACTACGGCAACTTCCTCGTCAGCCTGCTGAAGACCTGGTACGGGGAGAAGGCGACGAAGAAGAACGAGTTCGCCTTCAACAACCTTCCGAAGCCCGCCGGGAACTCGTCCTGGATCAGCATCTTCGACCAGGCTCTGAAAGGCAAGATGGAAGGCGTGCTGCTGAGCGGGATGACCGCCGCCAGCATCGGTCCCGACTCGAATCAGGTGCTGAAGGCGCTCGGGAAGCTGAAGTGGCTCGTCGTCATGGACGCCTTCAAGACGACGAGCTCGGAGTTCTGGCACGCCCCCGGAGCCGATCCCGCGAACATCCAGACCGAGGTCTTCTTGTTCCCCGCGACCCACTGGATCGAGAAGGAGGGATCGTTCACAAACAGCGGCCGCTGGCTGCAGTGGAAGGACCAGGTCCTGCCGCCGGAAGGCGAGTCCCGGCACGACAACTGGTTCCTGGCGGACCTGTTCCTGCGGGTGCGGAAGCTCTACGAGGCGGAGGGCGGCAAGTTCCCGGACCCGATCATGGACCTGACGTTCCCCTACCGCGAGCCGGCCAAGCCCGAGTTCGACGAGATCGCGCGCGAGGTCAACGGCCGGGATCTGAAGAGCGGTCAGCAGATGAAGTCCTTCAAGGATCTCGTCGACGACGGCAGCACGACCTCGGGCAACTGGATCTACGTCGGTTCGTATACGGAGGACGGCAACCAGATGAAGCGCCGCAAGGGCGTCCAGGACCCGAAGGCGAACGACCCGACGGGCATGGGCTTCTACCCCGAGTGGGCGTGGTCCTGGCCTGCGAACCGGCGCGTCCTCTACAACCGCGCGTCCGCGGATCCAGCGGGCAAGCCGTGGGACCCGACCCGCCCCGGCATCCGTTGGGACGCGGCGCAGAAGCTGTGGGTCGGCGACGTGCCCGATTACCCGCCGGACGCGGATCCCAACGATCCGAAGTCTCCGCTGCCCTTCATCATGACCGGCGAGGGCACCGGCCGGCTGTTCTCGAACGGGCTGGCCGACGGGCCGTTTCCCGAGCACTACGAGCCGGTCGAGTCGCCGATCGAGAATCCGTTGCATCCCAAAGTCTCGGCGTCGCCCGCGACGTTCCTCTACGACGAAGCCGCCGGACGGCCGAGCCGCCTCGGGACCGTCAAGGAGTTCCCGTACGTCGCCACCAGCTATCGGCTCACCGAGCACGAGCACTACATCACACAGAACGTCGAGAGGCTCGTCGCGCTTCAGCCCGAGGCGTTCGTCGAGGTCCCCGCGGAGCTCGCGCGCGAGAAGGGGATCGAAACCGGCGACATGGTCCGGGTCTTCTCGAAGCGGGGCAAGATCGAGGTACGCGCGCTGGTGACCAAGCGACTCGGAGCGCTGACGATCGACGGGAAGAAGGTTTTCCAGATCGGCATCCCGATCCACTGGGGATACGTGGGCATCAAGACGAGCGACCACTGGCTCGCGAACGCATTGACGCCGTTCGTCGGCGACGCCACCGTGCGCACGCCGGAGTTCAAGGCCTTCCTCGTGAACATGGAGAAGCTGTGAGCGCCCGAGTCGAGACTTCGGCAGCCCCCTGGACGGCCCGCAGGCTGCGGGCCGAAGAGCTTCGCGCCCGGCACTCGTTCGCCGCCGAGGTCCTGACCCTCTATCTCGCGCTGCTTCCGGTACAGGAGGACGCCTGGCGCACCGCCCGCGAAAGCGCGCCACCTCCGGCAGAGCTTCCACGGTGGGCTGCGGCCAGGGTCCTGCCCGCGGTCGTCGAGGCGACCGCGGCCGCGGGTCCGGCGACGCTTCGCGAAGCAGTGCGCACGCGCCCCGGCGAAAGCGCGCTGGCCGGCTGGCTCGCCGGCGTGGACCTCGACCCGGTCGACCGGTACCTCGCCCGTGCGTCCCTCGCCCCGGTGCTCGAGGCGCTGGGCGAGCAGGCAGGCGCTGCGTGCGCCCGCGAGCACGGCGAGGACGGACTCCTCTGCCCGGGTTGCGGCGGGCTTCCCCAGCTCTCCCACGTCGCGGCCTCGGGCGAAGAGCTGGTGAGCGGACGACGGAGCCTGCTCTGCTCCCGCTGCGGAGCGAGCTGGGGCTACACACGAAGCGCGTGCCCGGCGTGCGGCGAGACCGACGACGAGCGACTCCTCGTCTACACGGAGCACTGGGCGGGACCCGTGTCCGTGAACGGCAACGGCGACGGAGCGGTGTCGGCCGTGTTTCCGCAGCTCCGCATCGCGGGCTGCGCGACGTGCCGCCGCTATCTGATCGAGATCGACATGGCGCGCGACGGGCGAGCGGTGCCCGAGGTCGACGAGCTGGCCGCGCTTCCCCTCGATCTCTACGCCGCAGATCAGGGGCTGACGAAGGTGACACCGAATCTCATGGGCTTCTAGCGATGAGCACGACCGAGATCACTCCCGGCAAGTCCTACGGGTTCTTCACCGACACGAGCGTCTGCATCGGCTGCAAGGCGTGCGAGGTGGCGTGCAAGGAGTGGAACCAGCTCCCGAGCAAGGCGAAGGGATTCCTCGGCGACAGCCTCGACAACACGGGGAGCCTGGACGGCCAGACCTGGCGTCACGTCAAGTTCATCGACAACGTTCCGGACGAGACGCTCGGCGTCGGCGACGGCAAGGCCTTCCTGCTCATGTCGGACGTCTGCAAGCACTGCCAGCACGCGAGCTGCATGGACGTCTGCCCGACCGGGGCGATCATCCGCACCGAGTTCGACACGGTCTTCATCCAGCACTCGGTCTGCAACGGGTGCCGCAACTGCATCGCCGCCTGCCCCTACGACGTGATCGACATCGATCCGGAGACGGACGTCGCACGCAAGTGCACGCTCTGCTACGACCGGCTGCAGGGCGGCATGGAGCCTGCCTGCGCGAAGGCGTGCCCCACCGAGTCGATCCAGTTCGGGCCGCTCGACGAGCTGCAGCGCAAGGCGGACGAGCGGCTGGCCGCTCTGCACTCGCAGGGCCTTCAGGAGGCGAACCTCTATGGGCGCGACGACGAGGTGTACGGCGGGCTGAACGCGTTCTTCCTGCTCATGGACAAGCCCGAGGTGTACAAGCTCCCGAACGCCGCCAACGCCGTCCTCCCGAAGCGGAACAACGTCGGCGGCTATCTCGGAGCGCTCGTGACCGCGGTGCTGGCCCTGCTCGGCGCCGTGATCGCGCTCCGCGAGGGACGGCTGGGCGGCACGAGGCCCGCAGAGCCGCCGGAGGCAACGCCATGACGTTGCTCGCAGACGCAGAGCACTTCGCCGGTGCGCCCGAATGGACCTGGTACGTCCTCGCGTACTTCTTCCTGGCCGGACTCGCGGGGGGTTGCTACTTCCTCGCCACGCTCCTGCGCTACTGGGGCACGCCGGCCGACGAGCCGGTGGCGCGCCTCGGCTACTACGTCGCGTTTCCTGCCGTCCTCATCTCTCCACTCCTCCTCACGCTCGATCTCAGGAAGCCCCTGCGCTTCTGGCACATGCTCGTGAACACGACGCCGGGGGACACCGGCCTGAACTTCAGGTCCGAGTCGCCGATGTCGGTGGGCGTCTGGGCCCTGCTCGTGGCCTCGATCTTCACGCTGGTCTCGTTCCTCGACGCACTGGTACGTGACGGCAAGCTCCGCAATCGGCCTGCCAGACGCCTCGCTACGTTCCTCGACGGGACGGTGGGCTTGGTCTGGCATGTCGTCGGGTCCGTTGTCCTCCTGTTCATCGCCTCGTACACGGGCGTACTGCTCGCTGTCTCGAACCAGCCGGTCTGGAGCGACACCTGGGCGCTCGGCGGGCTCTTCCTGGCCTCCGGGCTGTCGGGCTCCGCCGCCCTGCTGTTGCTCCTCTCACGCCGGCAAGGCATCGAGTCCTCGCTCGGCTTCCTGGAGATCAGTGAGCGGCTCTTCACGGCACTCGAGGCGCTGCTGCTCGTCGTCTTCGCCCTCACGCTGGTCGACGACGGGACGCTCGACGAGGCGTTCGGGTTCCCCTGGCTCCTGCTCTGGCTCGTGGCGCTGGCCGGAATGCTGCCGGGACTCCGCGGCCTCGTCGGCGAACGGCTGCGAGTGACGCCGGGAGGAGCGGTCGCGGTCGAGCGCGTCTCGGTGTGGGTCGTCTCACCCTGGCTCGTCCTCGTCGGTGTGCTCGCGCTGCGCGCTGCGGTGATCTTCAGCGCCCAGGCCTGAAGCCGATAAGCCCCGCACTCGGAGTACCTTTCGCTCGTGCGTGCGATTGTCGTACACGAGGCAGGCGGGCCGGAGGTGCTTCGTCTCGAGGAGGCCCCTGACCCGCAGCCCGGCGAAGGCAAGGTGCTCGTCCGAGTCGAGGCCATTGGGATCAACCACGCCGACCTGAGTCGACGCGCGAGTGGCGCGGGTCCGTTCCCGACGATTCTCGGCTACGACGCAGCCGGACGGCGCGAGGACACCGGCGAGCGCGTGCTGGTTACGAGCACGCTAGGTGCATACGCCGAGCTCGTCGCGGCGAAAGAGGAGAACATCTTCGCGATTCCGGCCTCGTTGGACGCGGCCGCGGCCGCCGCAATCGGTGTTCCCTACAAGACGGCCTGGTGGGCGCTCGTAGACCTGGGGGGCCTGAAGCAGGGCGACACGCTGCTCGTGCAGGGCGCATCGACCGCCACGGGACAGGCCTCCGTCGACATCGGCCTGTCGCTTGGGGCGAAGGTGTATGCGACATCGCGGGCGCAAAAACTCGACAAGGTGCGTGCGCTCGGCGCAGAGGCACTCGAGTACGGCGATCCGAAGGTGCGTGAACTCGAGGCGAACGTGGTCTTCGAGCCGATCGGAGCCGACACGTTCTCGGATAGCGTCGAGGCGCTTGCGGACGAAGGTGTGCTCGTGACCCCGGGAGCCGTGGGCAATCCGATGGTGTCGTTCAATCTCTGGACTCTGATGGGAAAGCGCGCACGAATTCAGGGAACCGGCTCGGCGCGGGCGAGCCGCGAGACGATGGAACGGCTGATCTCCCTCGCCGGAGAGGGAAAGCTGAAGCCTGTCATCGACCGCGAGCTCGCGCTCGAGCAAGCCGCCGACGCACACCGCGCAATCGAAGCGCGCGAAACCTTCGGGAAAGTGATCTTGCGTCCCTAGATGGTGCTAGCGGGAGCACCCGCGCGCGTCGACGCGCCATACGCCCTCGGGTTCCACGAGCAGCTCGTCGAAGAGGTTCGTGACGACGCACGCGTGGTTGGGGACGATCCGCACACGCTGCCCGAGCTCGAGCTCGTCGCCCTCACCGACGTCGACGTAGGCGTGCTCTTCGTTGAGGTCGAAGATGCGCGACCGCGGCGCCTCGAGGATTTCGCCGAAGCAGTCATCGGGACCGGGATCCATGCTGAGCGACTTGCTGCCCGCGTCCAGGATCGCCCGACGACGGGTGGGCCGGCTGACGACGGTGGCGTGGACGGTGAGCGCGACGTCGTCCAGAGTCGCGGCTCCGGCGGCGACGCTCTTGCGGTCGCAGAAGGCGTAGTTGCCGACGCGGTACTCGGTCACGAGCGGCATCAGCTCGTGCGCCGACCACATCGTGGGCGTGCCCCCGGCGGAGACGATCGGCGCATCGACGCCCGCACAGGCCTCGGAGAGAAATGCGGTCAGTTGCGGCGGCGCTGGATACGTGAGGAACCCTTCGAAGCGAAGGCCGGTACGACCGATCGCCCGAGCGAGCGCGACCGCGTCCTCGGGGCGCTGCACGCCCGCGCGGCCGAGCCCCGTGTCGCACTCCACGAACACGCCCACGTCGGCGTCCCCGAGGCCCGCCAGCAGCTGCTCTGAATCGACGGAGACCGACACTCGCGTCCGGCGCGCCAGCGCACGCAAGCGCTCGAGCTTCGCCTCGCCGAGGATGTTGTACGGGATCAGGACATCGTCGATCCCTGCGTCGACCATCACCTCCGCCTCGCCGAGCTTCTGGCACGTGATCCCGACGGCGCCGAGCTCGATCTGGCGCCGGGCGATCTCGGCGCAGCGGTGCGTCTTCACGTGCGGGCGGTTGCGCAAGCCGTGCTCGTCGCAGTAGCGCTGCCAGCGAGCCAGGTTGCGCTCGAGCCGGTCGAGGTCGACGACCGCCGCGGGCGTGTCGACGGTCACTCGTCGAGGCGCGCGCCGGTCTCCGGATCGAACACGTGCGCCTCCTCGGCGCGCGGCCGCAGGGAGACGGTCTCGCCGCGCTCCGGCGCGCGCCGCGCCTCGGTACGCGCGACGAGCTTGGTCACCTCGCCCGCGACCTCGGACGCGCAGAAGACGTACGCGTCTGCGCCGACCTCTTCGACCACCTCGACGCGCGCGGGGACGCCGTCCGCGGCGAGCTCGAGCGACTCCGGCCGGAAGCCGACGACGACGCTGCCACTCTCCGTGCGCCTCGGGATCGGGATCGGGACGCCGCCGAGCGAGACAGCGCCGTTCGAGAGCGGCATCGTGCACAGGTTCATCGCCGGCGAGCCGATGAAGCCCGCGACGAAGGTGTTCGTGGGTCGCTCGTAGAGCATGCGCGGCGTGTCGCACTGCTGCAGCAATCCGTCCTTCAACACCGCGACTCGGTGCCCGAGCGTCATCGCCTCCGACTGGTCGTGCGTCACGTAGACCGTCGTGATCCCGAAGTCCGATTGCAGGGCGGCGATGTCGGCCCGCATCTGCACGCGGAGCTTCGCGTCGAGGTTCGAGAGCGGCTCGTCCATCAGGAAGACCTTCGGCAAGCGCACGATCGCGCGGCCCATCGCCACGCGCTGCCGCTGGCCGCCCGAGAGCTGACCCGGCTTGCGCTCCAGGTAGTCCTCGAGCCCGAGGAGCCTCGCAACCTCACGCACCCGCTTCTCGCGCTCCGACTTCTTCACGCGCGCGACGCGGAGCGGGAAGCCGATGTTCGCGGCGACGGTCAGGTACGGGTAGAGCGCGTAGTTCTGGAAGACCATCGAGACGTCGCGCTCCTTCGGCGGGACGTCCGAAACGTCGCGGCCGCCGATCAGCACGGCGCCGGCATCGATCTCCTCGAGCCCCGCGAGCATGCGCAGCGCCGTTGTCTTGCCGGAGCCCGACGGGCCGACGAGGACCATGAACTCGCCGTCTTCGACCTGCAGGTCGAGCGCGTCGACTGCGGGCTGATCGTTCCCCGGATACACCCGGGTCGCTTCGAAGAAACGGACGTCAGCCATCGCCACCGTCCACTGCGTCACCGAGCTCGCGCCGTAATCGTTGCTGCGCCGCGGGAGCGGCGCCGAGCTCGTCGAGTCCCAACAGCGCGGCTCCGACGATCGCCGGTGACGACGTCGCGTGGGCGCTGATCTGCGTGCTGACCTCGCGCAGGCCCGCTTCGATCGTGCCAATCAGGCGGGCATCGCCGGAGCGGAGGAGCCCCCCGCCGAGCAGCACCTCGACGGGCTGGTCGAGGAGCTCGAGCCGCGTCAGCGCGGCGCGCGCGAGCGCGACGACCTCCTCCGAGAGCCGCTCGACGATCCGCGCGGCCTCCTCGTCGTGGTCCGCCTCCGAGAAGACGAGCGGCGCGAGCTCGATCAGGCGGCGGTCCCGGACCTTGCCCGTGTGCATCGCCTCCGCGAGCTCGCTCGGCCGCGCGAACCCGAAGTGCGCCGGAACGGATTGCTCGAGCGTGGACGTCGCGCCGCGGCCGTCTTCGCTTCGGGCCGCCGCGAAAAGCGCGGCCAGGCCCACGTCGTAGCCTCCGCCCCAGTCGCCGGTGATCGCGCCGAGCGAGAGGAAGCGCACGTGCCGTCCGTCGGGTGCAACGCCGACGCAGTTGATGCCGGCGCCGCACGTGATCGCGACCCCCCAGCCGCGCTCGGTGCCCGCGCGAAGGACTGCGAAGGTGTCGTTGCCGACGTTCGTCCGCGCGCCCCAGCCGCGGCCGATCGCAAGCTCTCGGACCTGCTCCTCCTCGGAGGGGAAGTCGACGCCCGCGAGCAGCACCTGCGCGACGTCCGCGACCGGCTTTCCGTCGCGCGCCAGGCCGGCCTGCCGGATCGCGTCGTCGAGCAAGCCATCGAGCACGTCGACGGCGGTTTCCGCGCCGAGGTGATGCGGCGAGCTCGCTGGCCCGCGCACGTGCGCCAGCAGCGACCCGTCTGCGCCGACGAGCGCAACGTCGGTCTTGGAGTTGCCGCCGTCGACCGCGACCACGCCGACGGTGTTCACGCCGCCCCCTCGGGTGCAGGGAACTGCGGCAGGTGCGCCGCACCCGCCTCGAGTAGCCGCTCGACAAGATCCTCGGCGACGTCGTACTGCGCGATCAGCGGGTGCGCGAGCAGCGCCTTCTTGACGAGCAGCGGATCGCCGCTTGTGGCCGCCCGCGCGGCCAGGCGCTCGTACGCGCTCACGTGCTGGATCAGGCCGAGCAGCTCGGGCGCGACAGGAGGCTGCGGCAGCGCAAGCGGTCCGCTGCTCTCGACGCGCGCGGGGACCTCGACGACGTCGTCGGGCGCGAGGCCTTCGACGGTCGAGCCGTTGCGCACGTCGACGACGTGGACCGCGCCGTCGCCCGTCACGAGCGAGCCGACCAGGCCGAGCGCGGCCTCGCTGTAAAACGCACCGCCACGCTGCTCGAGCAGCGCCGGCTTCTCATTCAGGTTCGGATCGCGGTAGAGCTCGAGCAGCTCGCGCTCGATCTCGGCAACGGCGGCCGCGCGCGGCAGGCCGTCGAGCTGCTCTGCGAGCACGCGGTCGTGCGCGTAGTAGTAGTGCAGGTACGGCGACGGCACCGCGCCGAGCTCCTCGATCAGGCGCCGCGGCAGGCTCGCGTGCTCCGCGAGCGCGTCCCCGTGGTTCGCGATCAGCTCGGGAAGCACGTCGCGGTCGTCGAGCCACGCCGCCCGCACCCAGCTGAGGTGGTTGAGCCCGACCTGATCGACTACGACGCGCTCGGGCTCGACCTCGAGCAGCCGTCCAAAGAAGCGCTGGAACCCGATCGCGATGTTGCAGAGCCCGACGGCACGATGTCCCGCGTCGAGCAGCGAGCGTGTGACGATCCCGACCGGGTTCGTGAAGTCGACGATCCAGGCGTCGGAGGAAGCATTCGCACGGGCGCGCTCGGCGATCTCGAGCACGACCGGCACCGTCCGCAACGCCTTCCCGAGCCCGCCTGCGCCGGTCGTCTCCTGCCCGATGCAGCCGCACGCGAGCGGCACAGTCTCGTCGGAGAGGCGCGCCGCCTGGCCGCCGACGCGGATCTGGATCAGCACGAAGTCGGCGCCGTCGAGCGCGCGGTCCAGGTCGCCGGTCACGTCGAGCTCACCCTCGTAGCCGCCGCGCTTCAGCATCCGCTCGGCCAGCCCGCCGACGATCTCGCGCCGCTCCGCGTCGATGTCGTGCAGCGCGAGCTCGTGCACGTCGATCCGCTCGCGGTCGCGCGCGAGACCCGACACGAGCTCGGGTGTGTACGTCGACCCGGCGCCGACGACGCAGACTTTCATCCCTTAACCCCGGTCAGCGTCACGCCTTCGACGAACGCCTTCTGCGCGAGGAAGAAGACGATGATCACCGGCAGCATCACGAGCAGCGTCGCGGCCATCGTCAGGTTCCACTGCACCTGGTGCAGGTTGCGGAACTGCGCGAGCCCGATGGAGAGGACCCAGTTGTGCGGGTTCTCACCGACGTACAGCAGCGGCAGGAAGAAATCGTTGAACGTGTACAGGAACGAGAAGAGCGCCACGGCGGCGATCGCGGGCTTCGCGAGGCGGAGGACGACCGTCGTGAGGATCCGCAGCTCACCGCAGCCGTCGACGCGGGCCGCGTCCAGGTACTCCTCGGGGATCGTCAGGAAGAACTGGCGCAAGAGGAAGATCGAGAACGCGTCGCCGAGCCAAACCGGGATGATCAGCGGCCAGAGCGTCCCGACGAGGTCGAGCTTCGACCACATCACGTACAAGGGGACGACCGTGACCTGCGGCGGCAGCATCAGCGTCGCGAGCACGAGCAGGAAGACGGCGTCGCGACCGCGCCAGCGCAGCCGCGAGAGCGCGTAGGCGACCGGGATGCTCGAGACCAGCACGCCGAGCGTGGCGAGTACGGAGTACGTCATCGTGTTGAAGGTCCAGCGCAGGATCGGCGCCTGGTGGAAGACGTCCGCGAAGTTGCTCCAGCGGAACGGGCGCGGCCAGAGATCTGCGGAGAGCGCCTGCTGGTTCGTCATCAGCGCCGTCAGCGTGATGAAGGTGACGGGCGCGAGGAACGCGATCGCCGCCGCGATCAGCAGCGAGTGGTTCGCGACCGCGATCAGGAAGCGCCGCCTGCGCACCGCGCGCGGCGGCCTGCGCCGCACGATCGGGCGCACCCCGAACGGCACGCTCGCCGAGGTCACCGCGCGGCTCCCGCGTAGTGCACCCAGCGCCGCGAGTTCCGCAGGATGATCGCGGTCAGCACGAAGGCGACGCCGAGCATAAGCATCGCCATCGCGGATGCGTAACCCATGTGGAAGTACCGGAACCCGTTCTGGTAGAGCAGGATCGGGTACATCAGCGTCGAGCCTTCGGGATAGCCGAGCTCGACGGTCGAGACCGACCCTGCCTGCGACGCCTGTCCGCCGGCGATGTTCCAGGCGACGTAGGCCTGGGTGAAGTACTGCAGCGCCTGGATCACGCCGATGATCACCGCAAAGAGGATCACTGGGCTGATCGAGGGCAGGATCACCCAGCGCAGCCGTTGCAGCGGCCCCGCGCCGTCGAGTTGCGCCGACTCGTACAGCTGGCGCGGCACGTCGAGGATTGCCGCGAGGAAGATGACCATGACGTTGCCGACCGCCCACATGCTGAGCAGCGTCAGCGACGGCTTCGACCAGTGCGGCGACTGGAACCAGAGCGGGCCCGAGACCCCGAGGTGCGCGAGGATGGTGTTCACGGGCCCGTTCGCCGGATTGAGGATGTAGACGAAGCCGAGCGTCGCCGCCACGGGCGGCACCAACGCCGGCAGGTAGAAGACCGTGCGGAAGAAGCCGGCGCCCTGGCGTGCACGCGAGAGCATCAGCGCGATCCCGAACGCGAACAGCACCTGCGCCGGCACCATGAACGCGACGAGCCAGAGCGTGTTCTTGACGGCGCCCCAGAACAGCGGGTCGTCCTGGAGCATGTAGCGGTAGTTCGCGAGCCCGATCCAGTGCGGCGAGGTGATCAGGTCGTAATGCGTGAACGACAGGTACGCGCTCATCACGAGCGGGTAGCCGAAGAACACGCTGAAGCCCACGATCCACGGGCTCATCAGGAGGAGCACGAGGCGGCGGCGGCGCCAGGCCGCGCGCCGCCTCGACCGCCGGCGGTCAACGAGGATCGCCGGCAGAGCCGCGGCGCCCTGGGCCGGCGCCGCGGCTGCCCGCGTCACGCTCACGGCGCTCCGCCGCCGGCCTGCTTGAGCTGCTTGTCGATCTGCTTGTCGAGGTTGCGCAGACCGGACGGCACGTTGCTCACGCGGCCGGCCTGGTACTTCGCGAGGAAGCTCGTGAACAGATCCTGATACGCGCTCCCGACGGCTGTGATCGGCGTGGTCGAGGACTTCGGATGGGCGAAGACCTTCAGGAACGTGTCGAAGCGCGGATCCGGCTTGAGCTCCTTCGACTTCAAGGACGCGCGCGTCGAGGGGACGTTCCGGAGGCCGTTCGACAGAGTCGCGAGGGCATGGTTGTTCGTCGCCAGGTAGCGCAAGAGCTGCCAGGCCTGCTCGCGGTTCTTGCCGTTCTTCGGGATCCCGATGATCGTGCCGTTCACGTAGCCCGCACCGTAGAGCTCGGGATGAGCCGAGTCCACCGGCATCGGAGCCGTCGCGTAGTCGAGCTCGGGATGCTCGGCCGCGATGAAGGCGACACGCCACTCGCCGTCCATCATCATCGCCATCTTCCCAGTCTCGAACGGATGCGAGGCGGCGAACTCGTCACCGGCGCCCGCGTTGTACTTGACGAGATTCTTGTAGCCGTACCAGTCGACGAGGCTCTTCTGCCAGCGCAGCAGCTTCAGCCACGGATTGCTGGCGAGCGTCGAGGAGCCCTTCGCGTTCGTCCACTTCGCGCCCCACATGGGCGCGTAGTTCGCTGCGCTGTTCTGGTAGAAGCCGAAGAACGGGTTGTAGCCGGCGACCTTGATCGAACCGTTCGCGTTCTTCACCGTCAGCTTCTTCGCGTATTGCGCGAGCTGCTCGAAGGTCTTCGGTGGGCTCGTGAGCCCCGCGTCCTTGAAGAGCTTCTTGTTGTAATAGAGACCGAAAGTGTCGGCGAGGACGGGCAGCGCGCATCGCTTGCCCTTGTACTGCGTGTAGTACAGCGTCGCCGGCGTGAACGTGCTCAGCGGGATCTTCGCCCGCTGCAGATACGGGCCGAGGTCGATCCACGCGCCGGACGCGCAGAAGTTGCCGACGTTCGACGACGTGAACGAGCTGACGACGTCGGGAGCGTTCCCGCCGCGCATCGCCGCGATGATCTTGTCGTCGTTCACACTGCCCACGACCTTGACGTCGATGTTCGGCCGCGTCTTGTCGAACTCCGCGACGACCTGTTTGAAGACGTTGAGCTCGCGTGCGCTCCACCCGACCCAGAGCGTCAGCTTGACCGGGCTCTGCTTCGCGGTCGGCGCCGCGTTGGCGGAGCTCCGCGCGCTGCCGACGAGGCCGGCTGCGAGCGTGAGCGCCGCGACGAGGAGTGCTGCTGTCGCAACGCGTTTCATGAGTACACCGCTCCCCTCCTCCTCGGCGCCGCGCGCCGCAGAGAGTGTTAGGCACCTTTACGAGGCGAGTGTACGACGGTGTCGGCCGTGGAGTCAAGGCCTGGAGAAAAGCGGGTCGTTGGGTTAGGATGTTTGCCGAGAATGGCGGCCAAGGCCACTCCCCCGCTCCTAAAGCGCCTGAACGAGCGCACCGTGCTCGAGGCGATCCGGGCCGACGCTCCGATCTCGCGCGCGGAGATCTCGCGGCGCGCCGGGATCTCGAAACCGACGGTTTCCGTCGCGCTCCAGTCGCTGCTCGACGCGGGTCTCGTGCGCGAGGCGGCGCCGGATCCGGCACGCACGAGCTACGGCGCGGTCTTCTTCGAGCCCGTGCCGGAGGCGGCGTTCGTGCTCGGCCTCGACGTCGGCGCGCGCTTCGTGCGCGGCGCGCTCTGCGACCTTCGCGGCACGATCCGCTCGCGTCAGGACGTCGAGCTCCGCGGGCCCCAGGCAGCGGACGTCGTGGAGACGATCGGGAAGCTGTCGGAATCGCTCCTCGAGGCTGCGGACGTGGCGTCGGAGCTCGTCGACAGCACCGTGGTCGGCGTCCCCGGCGTCGTCGACTTGCGTGCGGGGCGCGTGCACATCACGCACTTCCAGAGTCTGGAGGGCTTCGGGCTCGCGGCTGCGCTGCACGACCGGCTCGGACGGGTGGTGACGCTCGAGAACGACATCAATCTCGCAGCGCTCGGCGAACAGAGCCAGGGGATCGCGCACGGCGTCGACAACTTCGTCTTTCTCTCGATCGGCACGGGACTCGGCGCAGGCCTGGTCCTGCATTCCGAGCTGCACCGGGGACGGAACGGCGCCGCCGGCGAAGTCGACTTCGCGCTCCCAGGGCTCGGCGACGACGTCGATCCCTGCGCGAGCGCTGTCTCGGCGCTTGCGGAACGCCTCGTCGCCGAGAACGGCCGCACCTCGCTGACTCCGCCGTACGAGCCGCGCGCGATCTTCGCGGCGGCCCGCGCGGGCGACGAGCTTGCGCGGCGGGTGGTGAACGAGACTGCGCGGCGGATCGCGCTGCACATCGTTCCGATCGCAGCCGTGGCGGACGTCGAGCTGGTGGTGCTCGGCGGTGGGCTCGGCACGAACGGCGACCTTCTGCTCGAACCGGTTCGCGCACGGCTCGCCGACTGGCTGCCCTACCCGCCGCGCCTCGAGATCTCGAGCCTCGGCGAGGCGGCCGTTCTTTCCGGAGCGCTCGCTGTGGGTCTTCGCGCGGCGCTCGAGAACGTCTTCGACCGGCGCTCGCGGCTCGCGACGAGGTGAGTCCGCGCGTCCTGACCGTCGGGGAGACGATGGCGCTCCTCGACCCAGTCGGCGACGGTGCGCTCGACCTTGGCCGCACGTTGACGCTCCGCATCGCCGGCGCCGAGTCGAACTTCGCGATCGCACTTTCGCGGCTCGGCGTCTCCGTCGCCTGGGCATCGCGCGTCGGCGCCGACCCGCTTGGCGAGATCGTGCGCTCGACGATCGCGGGCGAGGGCGTCGACGTCTCGCTCGTGCAGGTTGACGAGCACGCGCCGACGGGCGTCTTCTTCAAGTGGCGCGAGGACGGCGCCTCCCACCCGCTCTACTACCGCCGCGGCTCGGCAGCCGCGCAGCTCGGGCCCGGTGACGTCGCCGACGCCGCGCTCGAGGGCGTCGAGCTCGTGCACCTGACGGGGATCACGACCGCGCTCGGCGAAGGTCCGCGCGCGCTCGTCGTCGATCTCGCGGAGCGGGCCAAGTCACACGGCGCCCTCGTCACATTCGACCCGAACTACCGACCCGCGCTGTGGCCGGACGCTGCGTCCGCCGCGAGCGCGCAGGCCGACGTACTCCCGTTCATCGACTGGTACCTCTGCGGGCTGGAGGAGGGCCGCACGCTCTTCGGCGTCGAGGACATCGCCGAGGCCGCGCGCGCCGCCGGCGCGGGCGACGCGGTCGTTCGAATCGGTGCGCGCGGGGCGCTCGTGGGGGGCGTCGAGATCGCACCCGAACACGTGGAGGACGTCGTCGACGATGTCGGCGCCGGTGACGCGTTCGCAGCGGGCTTCGCCTACGGGTTACTCGAGGGCGCCGCGCCGGAACGGGCGGTGCGCATCGGTCATCAGCTCGCGGCGTGCGCGCTGCGCGGGACCGGCGACTGGGAAACCCTCCCGCGACTGGAAGAGCTCACGCTCTGAAGAGCGGAGGCAACCGCCGGGTCGCGCCGAGCCTCTTCCGCGAGGCAGTCGGCGACGCCGGCCGCGATCGCGAAGGCGAGGCGCTCGACGACGCGCCGCTCGTCCTCGCCCAGCGTCCGGAGCAGTCCGCTCGCTCGCGCGAGCCGATCCGACGCGACCTGCGCCGCGTAGCCGTGAACCGTCATCCTGCGGAGAGCGCCTCGACGCGAGCCGGCGCCGCAACGCGTTTGGGCGCAGCGTCGACGAGCCGGAAGCCGATGAACATCAGCGCGATGCCGGCGAGCTCGCCCGCGTAGACGAGCGAGTACGTGCCAGTCCGCGAGAGCCCGGTTGCGAGCGCGACCACCAGCGCGCCGCCGCCGATCCACAGGTTCGTCCGCACGCGCCGGCGCCGCACGATCGAATAGAGCGCCCCGCCGACGAGGAAGAGCGTGCCGAAGGAGTTCAGCCCGACCGCCCAGAGGTACGCGTGCCCGGCGAGCGCGCCATTGGCGGGAGGCCTCCCGCTCGTTGTCGCGGCGAGCAGGTCGGCGTCGACTCCCGCGAGCAGCACGGACGCCGCCGCGGCAACCGTCGCCACGGCGAGCGCGCCGAGCAGGCCGTCGCGTGCCCGGCGGGGGAGCAAGAGCCAGGCGGACCCCGCCCCGAGGTACGCGACCGTGAGCACGCCTCCGCACAGGTAGTAAGCGCGGAACAGCGCGGAGCTCCAACCGAATCCCTGCGCGACGGCCTCGGCTCCGGCGGCCGCGGCGAAGAGTAGGAAGCCGACGGCCCAGAGCGCCTTCTGTCCCGCGGGCCGGCGCCGGAACGAGTTCGCGAGCAGCGCCGCGAACAACGCCGCGAGCAGCGCCGCCGCGACCGGCAGGAGCGAGTCGACGACGGCAGGCGCGGACGCGTCCGGGTTCGAGGCGATCGCGGTTACCGCGTCAGCCGGCGGAACGACGCGCAGGTACGCGAAGTCGCGCCCGCCGAACATCCCCTCGTGCGTGGCGACGAACACGTACCGACCCGCGTCGAGCGGCCGCCGCGGCGTGAGCTGCAGCTCTTGCGGCGAGCGCGCTCGAACGGCCAGCGGCACGGCCCACCCACGGTCGAGGTCGAACAGGCGATACGCGCCGGGTGCGTCGACCGCCGCCGCGCGGACGAGGAGCGAGCGGACGTCTCCCGCGTGTACTCGCAGCGCGTCCGCGGGGTACGCGTCCTGCGGATCCCGCCAGGCGAAGAGCTTCACCGGGCCGCGCTGCGCGACGAGGAACGGTCCCGTCACCTCGCGCGTGAGACGCGGCTCGTACGAGTAGCGAACGCCGCCTGTCCCCAGTCCCGCGACAGCGGGGACGAACGGCAGCGACACGAGCACGAGCAGGATCGCGCCGCCCGCGACCGCCACGCGCGTGCGGTAACCGCCGCCGCGTCTCCGGCGAGCCGGCCGGGGCTGCAGCCGCAACCGGCGCCGCGCGTGCACACGGTAGAGCGCCGCCGCCGAGAGGAATGCGGACGCCGGGAGCCAGGCGAGCTCAACCTCCCACCCGAGCGATCGCAGCGGCGTGTCGGCGTACGGCGTGAACGCGACGGGAATCACGGCCCACGCGAGCGCCGGTCCGGCGAGGAGCAGCACGGTCGCGGTCAACGGGAAGCCGGCGAAGAGCCAGCCGACGCCCGGGAAGCCGAGCACTCCGAGCGGCAGCTCGTAGGCGGCCAGCGCAGCCGGACTCCGGCGCCGCACGCGATTTGGCACGCGGCCCGCGTACACGCCGGGAAGCGCTGCCAGCGCCCGCCGCCCTGCCGCTCGTTGCCTCGCCGTCAGCGTCCACGCCAGCGCGGCGTACGCGGCGAAGCCGGCGAACATCGCGGCCGCGGCCGGCACGAGCATGAGCGCCGCCCAGGGCTCGAGTCCGGCGACCGCGCTCCCGAACGACCGACCGCCTGCGACGTCGTGCGCCTCGACCGCCGCGAGCGAGATCCCGGCGGCGTAGTAGACGGCAGTCCCGGCGCCGATGCCGGCCAGCGCGAGCCGCCATGTTCGCGGCCGCGCGCGTCCACCTTCGGCGAGGAGCAGGCCGGTCGCCGCGCCGACGAGGATCGTCATCAGGCCGCCGAGCATGTTCAGCTGTGCGTGCAGGTTCACGATTACGTCCCCGGCGTCGCCTCCCCGGTCCAGCAACTCGTTCACGGCGGGGAACGCCTGGATCGGCCCCTGCAATGTCCCCACCGCGAGCGCGGCGCAGCCGGCGAGAACGAAGCTCCGGGCAGGCCTACGTGCAGGCAGGAAGGCGCGGACGAGCAGCGCGAGCAGGAACCAGAATGCGGCGAACATCGCGACACCGCTGCCGACGATCAGGTACGGGTGCAGCGCGGTTGCCTCCTCCGCCTGCTCGGGCGTGAGCCCGCGCCCGACGACGAGCGACCCCTCGTGCAGCCCCAGGTAGAGGCACGAGCCGTAGAACGCCAGCGAGCCGGAGAGCAGAAGCCAGAAGCAGACGTCCGCCGCGCGCCGCGACGGCGCGGTCCCTCCGAGTGCCGGCGCGAGCAGGAAGAGTGCCCCCGCGACGAGCATCGTCAAGCCCGTGACGAGGTTGATGTGGGCATGGCTGATCGGGTCGATCCACTCGCCCGCGTGGCCGGCGCGGTACAGCCAGTCCGCGCGCGCGGGCTGCACTTGCACGACGCCCTGAACCGTGCCCACGGTCAGCCCCGCAGCGCCGGCGGCGAGGAACTTCCAGAGATGACCCGCAGGCTTGCGGACGCGCACAAGGCGCGCCTGGAAGATCGTGAGCCCGACGTTCGCGGCGAAGCACCAGTACCCGAGCCCCATCACGCCCGCGCCGATGCCGATCGGCACCTTGTAGAGGTCGCCGAGGTGGGCCTTCGCCGCCTCGTAGTCCCAGCCCTGCTGCACGAGCCGGCCCATCAGGATCCCGTCGGCGACGAGCGCGACGTAGAAGACGGCGAGGCCGGACGCGGTGAACCAGAACGCGCACTGCGCGAGCCCCTCGCTCGCCAGCGGCCTGCCCACGATGCGCGGCAGCGCGTACCAGCAGAGCCCGGTCGCGATCAGCGTGCCGCCGCCGACGATCATCACGTGCGTGTTCGAGAGGTCGCGGACGAGGTGGCCCGCGTAGCCCGCGCGGGCGAGCCACTCTGCGATCCATGGCAGGTTCTTCACGACCATGTGGAGGCCGCCGAGGACGAGGAAGCCGGCGCCTGCGATGAAGTACTTCGCGAGCTTGCGGTCGTGCGCGGCCAGCTCCTCGTCGCGATAGGGAATCGTGCGCACCGGCGGCGCTCGGCCCGGGAGGAACCGGATCAGCGCTGCGACCACGACGCCGAAGAAGGCGGCGTACGTCAGGAACTGCAGTGACGAGAGGTGCTTGAGGTACACGCGCGAGCCGCTAACGCAGGCCCGGCTCGAGCAAGAACACCGTTAGCGTCCAGGCGAGGTAGCAGACCGCGATGATCGCGATGATCACCCAGGCGCGAATCGATGCACCGCGGGTGTCCCGGACTTCCTCACCGACGTCGCGGTAGCCGAAGAGCGGCCGCGCCGGCCTCATGCGCGGCATCAGAACACCTTCTCCATGACCAGACTCCTCTCCGGGTCGGCCGCTTCGATGTCGGCGAGCAGACGCTCGAACGTGTAGCCGCGCTCGAGGTACGCCTCGAGCTGCGACGGTGTATCCCAGGTCGTGTAGCAGTGGATGCGCACGACGCGCTCGGGGTCCGCCCGCACGAAGACTTCGAGGCGCTGGCAGCCGGGGTACTCCTGCACGTGGCCCTTGAGGGCTTGGAGCCACGTGTACACCGCCGGCCAGTCCTCTGCCGGCACGCGCGCCTCCGCGAACGTCGAGTACGCGACGAACGGGGGCGCGATCGCCATCAGAACTTTTGCCCCCAGACGAGGTGACCGATGATGATCGCCACGCCGAAGGCGGTGAGGAACGCGGTCAGCAGCAGGAAGAACCCACCCGCCGGACCCGCGAGCTCGGTCGTGAAGCCGCCGAAGCTGTCGACCGGATAGAGCCCTGCGCGGTGCCGGGTGGTGCGGTAGTGCCAGATCCACCAGAGCAACGCGAGCGACATCACGATCACGAACCCCCAGAGCCAGGCGAGCGAGAGCCAGTCGACGTGCCAGGTCGCGATGCGGCCGTCGGCCTCGTGGTGTCCCTGGAGGTAGAGGTAGTAGTCCCGCACGTCCCGCGGGGAATCACCGGTCGGCATCCGTCCACTCCTCCTCGTCCAGCGCCCAGTCGGGCGTGTAGTAGTCCTCCTCCTCGACGAACAGCGGGATCGACGCGTGCGCGTCGAGGTCCTGGAAGTGGCCCGCCTTCCAGGCAACGATGAACGCGACGAGCGCGAAGCCCGAGAAGACGAAGAAGGTGTCCAGCATCCAGTCGGCCATCACCCAGCGCGACTGCGCGTTCTCGGGCGCGTCGTGGGCGAGCGCGGCCGCAGGCCAGACGAGCACGGCGCAGATGACGAGCGCGAGCGCGACGAACCGCGTCACTGCTGCCCTGGCACGGTCGGAGCAAGGTCCTTCTGCGGGGACTCGGGGAGGTCGGCGCCGCGGGCGCGCGCCTCGCTCCACGCCTGCTCGAGCAACCGCTGGTAGATCGTGCGGATCCCGGCCGCGGCGTCCTCGAGATCGAGCGGCGTGTCGAGGCCGTCGACGATCACGCGGTCTCCGGGCGCGAGCCCGGGGAACACGCGCATCGCCTCCTGCATGAACGGGTCTGTCACCTTGTCCTTCGAGAAGGTTGCGTTCCCTTCGATGTGCTGGCTCTGCTTCACCCACGCGAGCAGCTCCTCGGTCGGCTGCCAGACGATGTAGTCCTCAGGCTCGGGCACCACGTTCGGCTCGAGCGTCTTGTTGGGGATCGTCTTCAGGAACAGCACGACGCGCCAGATGTCGTCGACCGAGAGCCGCTCGCCGAAGTTCTCCATCGCGGTCCCGGGCCAGCCACGGAGCACGCGGAAGTAGAAGTCGCCGGGGCCGGTGTCGGCGCCGCAGCACTGGTCGTCGGCATCGTCGAAGGGAAGCGGCGGCGGAGAGAGGAAGCGCGCCGCCGGCCCTTTACCGTCGCCGTTGACACCGTGGCAGCCGACGCACCGCTCGAGATAGACCTCCTTGCCGCGCAGCAGGTTCGCCTCCGTCACCGGCAAGGGGTTTCCGGCGAGCCAGTAGCTGCGGTCGATCTGCGCGAGATTCGGCGCCTCTTCGAGCTGGGTCTTCGGCACCTTGGTCGGGGCGCCCTTCGGCTTCTCGATCTCCTTGACGATCGGCTTGTGCGCGCCCTGGAAACCCGTGTACGGCTCGGGCAGCGCCTGCACGACGAGGACGACGTGCTTTGCATACGTCTGGCCGGCGTAGCGCAGGAGTCCCGACTTGCCGCTCCGCGTCTGCACGAACATGATCAGCTGCTCGACCTGCGTGTCCGAGAAGAGCGACTTCAGCGACGGCATCAGCGAGATCGGATCCGCGAAGCGCGGGTCGTAGAAGTGCATCCGCTGCCAGTCGTCGGGATGCCAGCCCGATTGCTCGGCGAGATCGGGGCCGGTGCGCTCGGAGCCGAGCAGGTTCGGCGACTGGTCGCTGCCCCAGAAGTCGCCGGGCTCCGAGACCTTCGGGTAGAGGAAGTAGAGCGAGTAGCGGACGTCCTGCGGCCGCGAGTAGCCGGAGTGGCAGACGTAGCAGCCGTTCGACGCGAACAGGTTGCGCCCCTCGACGGCGTCGTCCGAGAGCGGCGCCCAGTCGTCCGAGGGCGGTGGGTCGAAGGTGTGGATCGGCAGCCAGACGACGACGAAGACGACGACGAAGAACGCGAACAGGCCGCCGAGTCCTGCAACGAGCGGCGTGATCAGCATCCGCTCGCGCGGGTGCCGAACCCAGCCGCGAGGGACGCGCTGCGTCGGGTCGGTGTAGCGGCCCTCGTCCACGCTACGCCTGCACCGGAGGAGCCAGCGCTTCCGCGACCCGCAGCGTCTCGAGGCGGCGCCGCTCGATCGTGTTGCTGAAGATCGTCGCGGCGATGTTGACGATCTGGACGATCCCGGAGGCGACGATCATCGCGCCGAAGATCCCGCGCGCGATGAAGTACGCATGCATTTGGGGAAGCACGTTGACCTCGGGGATCCCCTGCGCCCAGGCGAACCCCTGCTGGAAGCCGGCGAGCGTGAGCACGCTGAAGAACCCCGTGAAGCCGACCGTGACGAGCCAGTACTGCCACTCGGTCAAGCTGCGGCTCCACAAGGGTCGCTGGTAGACCTGCGCGACGATGTAGTCGATCACTCCCATGCCGAGGATCGTGAACGCGCCGAGGAGAGCGAGATGTGCGTGCGCGACGACGAAGTTCGTGAAGTGCGTCAGCTTGTTGAACGGCTGGATCGCCTGGAACGCGCCCTGGATGTTGGTCAGGAAGTAGAAGAAGAACGCCGTGATCGTGAAGCGCAGGGGTAAGTTCGTGAAGAACCTGTCCCAGTTGCCCTTCATCGTGCCGAGGATGTTGATCGTGAACGCGAAGACCGGAACGAGCAGCATCCACGACGAGACCTCTGCGATCGTCTTCAGCCAGGCGGGCGTCGGCGACTGGAGGATGTGGTGGTCGCCGACGCCGGTATAGAAGAACGCCATCCCCCAGAAGCTGATGAGGGAGAGCGTGTAGCTGTAGAGCGGCGTGTTGGTGACGCGCGGGACCATGTAATACGTCAGCGCGAGCAGCATCGGCGTCAGCCAGAGGCCGAAGAGGTTGTGCGCGTACCACCAGTTGAGCATCGCGTCGGAGAGGCTTCCCGACAGCGCGCCGGACGGCGCCCCCCAGACGTGTCCCGGCCGCCAGATCACGTTGCCGATCGCGTAGTCGACAGCGAGCCAGAGCGGGCTCGCGATGAAGAACCAGACGGAGACGTAGATCGGCCGGATCGTCCGGATCGCGACCGTCCCGAGGATGTTGACGATGTTCGCGCACCAGATCACGAGCAGCGCGATGTCGATCGGCCAGATGAACTCGCCGTACTCGCGGCCTTGGCTGTGTCCGGTGAGGAGCCCGAGCACGCCGAGCGCGTACATGACGTTCCACGCCCACGCGCACCAGATGCCGAGCCGCTCGCTCCACATCCCGCGCGTGCCGACGAGCCGGGGCAGCATGTAGAAGAGCGCGCCGAAGTACATCATCGTCAGCCAGGCGAGGATCACCCCGTTCACGTGCGACGGGCGGACACGGCTGAACGAGAGCCAGGAGATGTTGTCGAACGCCTCCGGCGAGACGAACTCCGTCGCGAGGACGAGGCCGAACAGATCGACGACGGTTAGCCAGACGATCGACGAGAGCAGCCAGTGACGCGCCGCGCCGTCGGGGAACGGAAATGGTCGCGGACGCGGAGGCTCGGCTCGGACCTCCGGAGCCTCGAGGACCGCTCCGCCGGGGGGCCGGCTGGGCTCGGCCATCGTGCGGCAGCGTAGGGCGCGCGCACCGCGTCCGCGGTCGGGATGACAAACGTGTCATCCCGCTGTCATTTCCGCGTCATGCGCGGTATGGTCGCGCCGCGTCATGCGGATCCTGATCGTCGAGGACGAGGCGCGAATCCTCGCGTTCCTCACGCGGGGGCTCGAGGCGGAGGGCTTCGGCACCGACTGCGCAACGGACGGACGGGCCGCCCTCAGAAGCCTTGCCGACACGCATTACGACCTCGTCGTGCTCGATCTGCTCCTGCCGGGCATCGACGGTCTGACCGTGTTGCGCGAGCTCCGGCGGATCCGGCCCGAGTTGCCCGTCGTGATCCTCTCCGCGCGCTCGGAGCTGCGCACGAAGCTCCGCGGCTTCGAGCTCGGGGCGAGCGACTACGTGGCGAAGCCGTTCGCGCTCGACGAGCTGATCGCGCGGATCCGCGTTCAGCTCCGCCAAAACGGCCATGCGGACGGCAACGTGCTCCATGCCGGACGACTCGTCCTCGACCTTGCGCGGCGGCGCGCGCAGCTCGGCACGGTCGTCACCGATCTCTCCGACCGGGAGTTCCGGCTGCTCCACTACTTCGTGCTACACGAGGGCGAGGTGATCAGCCGTGAGCGTCTGCTCGCCGAGGTCTGGGGCTACCACTTCGACCCCGGCTCGAACGTCGTCGAGGTCTGCGTCAGACGCCTCCGCAAGAAGCTCGGTGCCGAGTCGCCGATCGAGACAATCCGCCATGCGGGATACCGGCTTGCTGCGGCGTAGGAGCGTCGATCTCGCGTGGGTGCTCTTCGCCGCGGCGAACGTCGCTGCGATGGTGCGCTGGGAGACCTGGGAGACGATCCCGTTCCACTTCATCTGGGTCAGCCTGACGCTGCTCTACGGCTTTCGGATCTGGCGCACGCGTGCGACGCTCGCGGTGCTCGGGGCGGTCGCCTCCGCGACAGGGGTCCTGATCACCGTCGACATCAGCCACGGCACCCAGGAATGGGGCGAGCTGTTCGAGGTGCCGCTGATGTCGGCCATGTTCCTCGCAATGGTCTGGCACGCGCGCCGCCGTCAGCAGGCGCTGCGGGCGCTCGAGGCGCTCGCGGACAGCAGGGCGTCGCTCCTCGCGCGGCAGGAGCGCTTCCTCCACGACGCGTCGCACGAGCTCCGGACGCCCGTGACGATCGCCCGCGGCCACTTGGAGCTCCACCGAAGTCATATGGCGCCTTCTGCGGAGATCGACGTCGCGCTCGACGAGCTGGCGCGAATGGAGCGCATCGTCGAGCGGCTCTTGCTGCTCGCGAAGGCCGACCAGCCCGACTTCCTGACCGTCTGCGAGATCGACCTCGAACGGTTCCTCGAGGACGTGTTCATGCGCTGGTCCGAGATTGCTCCGCGCGCGTGGCGGCTCGGGACGCTCGCCGCCGGCTCGTTACGGGCCGACGCAGAGGCGCTGCGCATCGCGCTCGATGCGCTGCTCGAGAACGCGGTCAAGTACACGGGCGAGAACGACACGATCGAGATCCGGTCCAGAGCCGACGGTCACGGGATCGTGATCGAGGTCGCCGACGAAGGCTCAGGAATCCCCGAGCAGGCCCTCGATCGGATCTTCGACCGCTTCGCCCGCGCGGATGCCGCCCGCACTCGGTCGGACGGCGGCGTGGGCCTCGGGCTCGCGATCGTCGACGCGATCGCGAAGGCGCACGGTGGTCGCTGCACCGTCCGCACCGCGCCCGCCGGAGCGACGTTTGCGCTGCGCCTTCCGAGGTGGCGCGCCGCTGCCGTTTCGTCGCCGCGCCGCGCGCTCCAGAGCGTTTCCTAAGGCTCCTCCCAGTCCTTCCCCAGACGGCGTTGCTTCGATGATCGAAGGAGCGCAACCGCGCTCCGTTTCGATCGAAGGAGCGAACGAATGAGCACACGTGAACAGCTCGAGACGACGGCCCGCACCGTTGTGGCGGCAGACGGGGCGCGACTCCAGGACGCGCTCGACCGCGTTCACTGGAGGCGCCGCGGCTTCCTGCAGCGCTTGACGCGAGACCCGGCGGCGGCCCACGCCGCCGCCGGGTCGCTTTCGCGCTAGAAGGCCGGTGCGTCGGGCGGGCCGCCAAAGCGGCCGCCGCCTCGGAACTGCAGCTTGACACCGTTCACGAGGTTCGTGACGCGGTCCCGCAGGTTCGCGAGCTTCTCATCGGCCTGTGTCTGCGTGAGCCGGCCGGCCGCGACGGCGTCGGTGAGCTCCTGCTTCTCGTCGGCGACGATCGCGTCGATCAGCCCGTCGACGGATTTGCCCTGCGCTTGCGCGATCTGGGCGAGGGTCTTCCCGGACTCGAGCTGCTCGTGCAACGCGTCCTCGCTGAGGCCCAGGTACGTGGCCGCGGTGTCGAGGCCGTGGTGGTAGGGCTCGTGGCCGTAGCCGTGCCCGCCGCGGAGCCCGAACAGCGGCAACTCGTCTGCGTCGATCCGCTCCTTGAGCTCGTCGCCTTGCTCCTTCGTCAGCCGCCCGTCGGAGACGGCCGCGTCGACACGGTTCTTCAACGCCTGCTTGAGCGCGTCGCTCAGCTTCTGCGGCGAGACGCCGAGCTGCTCGGCCGCGTCACTGACGACGGCCTGGCTTTCCTGTTCCGGAGTGAGCTGCGTCGCGGCGATCGCGCCGCCTCCGCCTGCAATGACGAGGCCGGCGACGGTCACCGCGACGAGTGTCGTCTTTCGGTTCATCTTCATGTCTCGCATCGAACCGGTCCAGCCTGTGAACCAGCTGCGAACCGGCTGAGAAGGACATGCGGACAGACTTAGTGGCTCAGAGCCACTAAGTCCGCCCCGGCGCGCGATCTGGCCGTTCGGACTGTCCGTTCGGGGCGATTTGTGGCTCTGAGCCACTAAGTCCCGGCGCGAGGGGGAGCGTGATCCGGAAAGTCGCGCCCTTGCCCGGCTCCGAGTGGGCCGACGCGCTGCCGCCGTGGGCGTCCGCGACCGCTGAGACGATCGCGAGGCCGAGCCCGACGCCGCCGCGTGAACGCGAGCGGGTGGGATCGGCGCGCCAGAAACGCTCAAACACGCGCTGCGCCGCTTCCTCGGTCAGTCCCGGGCCCGAGTCGCGCACCTCGAGCAGGACGTTGCCGTTCGCGCAGCTGACGCTGACCGTCGCCGGACTGTCCGGCGGCGTATGCGAGCGCACGTTGCCGAGCAGGTTGTCGAGCACCTGGCGCAGGCGCTCGCGGTCGCCGAGCACGACGGCCGGCTCGACTTCGAGGTCGATCGGCCGCGCGGGCTCGACCGCGCGCGCCGTCTCGACCGCTTCGCGTGCAACCTCGTCGAGCTCGACCGGCTCGCGCTCGAGGGGGCGCCCGTCGTCCAGCCGCGCGAGCAGCAAGAGATCCTGCACGAGCAGACTCATCCGCTCCGACTCGCGGCTGATCCCCTCCATCGCGCGCGCCAGGTCGGCGGGGCGCCGGTCCGCGCCGCGCTTGAACAGCTCCGCGTACGCGCGCACGCCGCTGAGCGGCGTGCGCAGCTCGTGCGAAGCGTCGGCGACGAAACGGCGCAGGCGGGCCTCCGAAGCCTCGCGCGCCTTGAACGCGGACTCGATCTGCGCGAGCATCGCGTTCAACGCGAGGCCCAGTCGCCCGACCTCGGTGCGCTCCTCCGCTCGTTCGACGCGCGCGGTCAGATCGCCGGCGGCGATCTCGTCCGCGGTGCGTGCGATCGAGTCGAGCGGGCGCAGGCCGAGCCGCACGATCCAGAGGCCGAGCAGTGCGATCGCGAGCAGCACGCCGCCGGTTACGAGCAGCTCGATCAGCAACAGGCGGTTCAGCGTTCCGTCGACGTCGTCGAGCGACGCGGCAATGATGAGCTGCGCGTCGTCGTCCGGGTTGAACGATGCACGCACGCGGTACCGTCCGGAACCGCTCACGGCGTCCGTCGTGAAGTACGAAACGCGCTCTGGGCCCTCCGTCTGGTTGGACAGGTCGATCGCGGAGGGGAGCGTGGGCGGCGGCAGGGGCGTTGCCCCGAGATCGTGTACCGGCTTGCTGCCGATCACATCGTTGGTCTTCGGATCTCGAATTTCGATGTACATCCCCGGTGAAGTGCCGGTCAGCGCCTGCAGGTCGCCCGGGTGACGGGCCTGCTCGACGACGCGGTGCGCGGACTCGAGCGTGCGATCCGTCCGCTCGAATAGGAACGAGCGCAGCTGCGTGTACGTCGCGACATCCGCCGAGACGAGCGCGATCGTGGCGAGACCGAGCACGCCGAGGACGAGACGCCGCCGTAGCGACATCTACGTCTCCCTGGGAGCTTCCAGCATGTAGCCGGCCTGGCGCACCGTCTTGATCAGCGGCGGGCCGGCCGCGTCGAGCTTCTTCCTCAGGTAGCTCACGTAGGTCTCGACCACGTTCCAGTTGCCCCCAAAGTCGTAGCGCCAGACATTCTGGAGGATCTGGCCCTTCGAGAGCACGCGCCGGGGATTCAGCATGAAGAAGCGCAGCAGCTCGAACTCGGTCGCGGTGAGCGTGATCGGCGTCGAGCCCCGGACGACCTCGTGGCGCGCCTCGTCGAGAACGACGTCCGCGAAGCGGAGCACGGTCGCCTCGGCGCGCCCGGTCGTGCGCCGGAGGATGGCCTGCGCGCGCGCGACGATCTCCGCGAGGCTGAACGGCTTCGTGACGTAGTCGTCGCCGCCAGCCTTCAGCGCCTCGACCTTGTCCTCGGTCGCGTCCTTGGCGGTCAGGAAGAGGACCGCGGTCTCGTAGCCCTTCTCGCGCAGCCGCCTGCCGACCTCGACGCCGTCCAGGTCGGGGAGCATGACGTCCAGCACGACGAGATGCGGCTCGAACTGCGCGATCGCCGACAGCGCCTCGCGCCCGGCGAAGGCCTCGTGGACCTCGTACCCCTCGTAGCGGAGCGCCGTCGCGACGGCGTCCACGATCGAGCGCTCGTCGTCGACGACGAGGATCCGGTGCGGTGAGGGACTCGCAGCGCCCAACGGCCACATTGTCCCTGCAGATCTGGGAATCGGCTGAGAGCGGCGAGGTCTTACGACGAGTTAACGGATCTCTCAGCGACTTGCCAGGCCGGGGCGATTTCCTCGTTGTCGTGAGCTCCCCCCATCCGACCGGGCGTCGTCGTTACCGACCGCTGCGGCGCCCGGCCTCCCTCCTCGTCGTAGTCACGCTCCTCGCCTGCGCAGGAGCCGCGACCGCCGGCTCGGCCTCGTCACAGGCCCCCGCCTTCCGCGACTCGATCATCACGAGCCCGCGGACCGTCGCGCTCCAGCGCGCCGCGGCTGCGTGGGGCGGCACCTACACGACGGCGCGCGGCGAGCAGGTTCGCGTGCTCGTGTCGGACAGCTACCCGCAAGACCAGACGAGACCGCAGTACTGGGCCGACTTCCTCTCGAGTCTCCTGCACGGGAGCGAGCTCGCGACGTTGACCCTCTACGTCGCGCCCTACACCGAGGTCCAGCGCATCTGCGGACGCGGCTCGCTCGCCTGCTACGACTCGCAGCGCTCGACGATCTACGCGCCGGGCGAACAGGTCGCGAACGACATCTCGGCCGAATCCATCGTCGCCCACGAGTACGGTCACCACGTCGCCGCGAATCGCACCAATACGCCGTGGAGCACGCTCGATTACGGCACGAAGCGCTGGGCGTCGTACGAGAACGTCTGCGCGCGCACCGAGACCGGCGAGCTCCATCCGGGCGACGAGATGGAGGCCTACCAGCTCAATCCGGGCGAGGCCTTCGCCGAGACGTTCCGCGTTCTGAACGAGCGGCGGCTCGGCATTCCCGAATCCGCGTGGACGATCGTCGACCGGCGCTTCTACCCTGACGCCGAGGCGCTCGCGCGGACGGAACAAGACGTGACCCAACCGTGGCAGGGGACGACGGCGGTGACCCTGCGCGGACGTGTGGCAGCGCGGGCCATGGGGTCGCTCGCCGTGGCCACGCCGCTGGACGGCCGGATCGCCGTCACGATCCGCACCTCGACGACCGTGCGTGCACAACTCCTCGTCGGGGGCCGCGTGGTCGCGACGCGATCCGGCCGTTCCGCTTCCTTCACCGCCACTGTCTGCGGCACGCGCTCGGCGACGGTCCGCGTCCGGGCGGCGACGAAGGCCGCGACCTACACGCTGCTGGCCTCGCGGCCCTAGTCGTAGATCGAGCGACCTGCGCCGGGCCGCGCGTTGGCCGGGTACGGCACGAGATCGTTCATGAAGCCCGGCTGCGCTTCGATCCGGCCGATCCAGCTGCGCACGGCCGGATGCGCGTCGAGGTCGAAGCCCGCGTCCCCGGCGACGTGCGTGTACGCGAAGAGCGAGACGTCGGCGATCGAGCAGTGCGCGCCGACGACGAATTGCCGAGACGCGAGGTGCTCTTCGAGGACGGCGAGCGCACCTTCGCCGACGGCGAAGCGAGCCCTCGCGCCCTCACGGCCGGTCAGCGTGCGAAAGCGGGTGCCGCCCACGCCGCTCATGATCCGCTCCTGCTCGAAGGACAGCCACTGCACCACCTGTGCCCGCTCGAAGGGCGTGTCCGGGATGAAGGGCGTGGCTTCTCCCAGATACCAGAGGATCGCGTTCGACTGCGTGAGAAGCTCGCCGCCGTCGAGCTCGAGCACGGGCGTCTCGCGGACCGGGTTCAGCGCGCCGAACTCGCGGGTCAGCGTGTCTCCGGCGAAGATGTCGATCGGGACCCGCTCGTACGGCCGGTCCAGGAGAGCCAGCAGCAGGCGAACCTTGTAGCAGTTGCCCGAAGCGGCGTAGTCGTAGAGTCGCATGATGGGAACAACGGCGATCGCGCGCGAAACGTGAGATCGTCTCCGCGATGAAGGTCGTCGTCACCGGTGCGAGCGGCAAGGCCGGCCGCGCAATCGTCCGCGATCTCGTCGAGCACGGACACGACGTGCTCGGCGTCGACCTGGCGACGCCGCGCGAGCGGTCGGCGCCCTCCCTCGCCGCCGATCTGACGGAGCTCGGCCAGACGATGGAGTGCCTCGCGGGCGCCGATGCCGTCGTGCACATGGCCGCGATCCCGGCGAGCGGCATCCGGACGGAGGAGACCACGTTCCGGACGAACATGCTCAGCACGTACAACGTCTTCGAGGCTGCGCGCGTGCTGGGCCTCGGCCGCGTCGTCTGGGCGTCGAGCGAGACGATCTTCGGCCTGCCCTTCGAACGCGAGCAGCCCGCCTACGCGCCGCTCGACGAGGACCACCCCCCGTACCCGGAATCGAGCTACGCGCTCTCGAAGCTCCTCTCCGAGGAGCTGGCGCGGCAGCTGCATCGCTGGACCGGGATCCCGTTTGTCGGCCTGCGCTTCTCGAACATCATGGAGCCGGAAGACTACGAGCGCTTCCCGTCGTTCTGGGCCGATCCGAGGCTCCGCCGCTGGAACCTCTGGGGCTACGTGGACGCCCGCGACGTCGCGCTGAGCTGCCGGCTCGCGCTCGATGCCGACGTCGGCGCCGAGCACTTCATCGTCGCGGCCGCCGACACGGTGATGGACCGCCCAAGCCGTGAGCTGATGGCCGAGGTCTACCCGTCGGTGCTCTACCAGCCGACCGGCGGCGAGTTCGACTCGCTCCTCTCGATCGAGAAGGCGCGGCAGCTCCTCGGCTACGAGCCGCAGCACAGCTGGAGGGACCACGTCACCGAGGTTTCGACGGAGGCCGGCAACGGGTAGCAGCACCGGCAAAGGCGTCGCCCAAACCCCGCCGCGCCCGATCCCGACGAGACGGAGCCACCCGAGACGCTGTCAGCAGTTGACCGGAAGCGGGATCGTGCACACCGAGTACATCTTTCGGCAGGCGAACGAGCGAATCCGCCAGGCTGCCGAGGAACATGAGCTAGATATCCCGATTCCGTTCATCTGCAAGTGCCCGAACCCCGGCTGCTCGCAGATCATCCTGATGCCTCTGGACGAGTACCGCGCAGTGCGCGCCGACCCATCCCGATTCATCAACAAGGCCGGCCACGAGAGCGCCACCGTGCTCGCGCGCCACGACCAGTACGTCGTCGTCGACGTCCCGGCCTACCACTAGCCGGTCACCAAGTGCGGTCGGCGAGGGGCTTCGGTCTCGGTTCCTCGCTGCCTGTACCGCGAGAATCCGCCGGTGCCTCGCGCGGTCTGTTGTCCGGACAAGTTCAGGGGGACGCTGACTGCGCCCGCCGCGGCGACCGCGATGGCGCGCGGGCTGTGGGAGGCCGGAGTCGACGACGTACGCGTGCTGCCGTTGGCCGACGGCGGCGAGGGCACGCTCGACGCGCTCCTCGCCGCGCTCGGCGGCGAGCGCCTGCCGGCGATGGTCACGGGGCCGCTCGGCGATCCCGTGCAGGCGGAATGGGGGCTCCTGCCCGACGGGACGGCGGTGGTGGAGATGGCGCGGGCGAGCGGCCTCGCGCTCGTGGGCGAGTCGAACGACCCGGTCGCCGCGACGACGCGAGGCACAGGCGAGCTGATCGCGTCCGCGGCCGCGGCCGGCGCGACGCAGATTCTCGTCGGCGTGGGCGGCTCGGCCACGACCGACGGCGGGCTCGGCGCCGTCGAGGCGCTCGGCTGGTCGCTTCCCGTGCCCGTTACTGTTGCATACGACGTCGACACGCGCTTCCTCGACGCCGCGCGCATCTACGGGCCGCAGAAGGGTGCCGCCGCGGAGGAGATCGAGCTCCTGACGAGTCGCCTCGTGCGCCGAGCCGACGTCTACCGCAGGCGAACGGGCGTCGACGTGGAGGCGCTCCGCGGCGGCGGCGCGGCCGGAGGTCTCGCAGGCGGCCTGGCCGCAATCGGCGCGACGCTGCGGCCCGGCTTCGAGGTGGTCGCGGAAGCCGTCGGCCTCCGCGAACGCCTCGACAACGCCGACCTCGTCGTGACAGGCGAAGGCCGGCTCGACTCGACGAGCTTCGCCGGCAAGGTGGTCGGGGGCGTCCTCGCGGCAGCCCCCGCGGAGGCCCGCTGCGTCGTCATCTGCGGCCAGATCGACGAGGCGGCACTTGACTTGCTCCCCCGCGAAGCGGAGATCATCTCGCTCTCGGGGTCCGCCGGCCCCGCCGAGGAGCTCGTCCGACACGCGGCGCGAGGAGCGATGAGATGAACACCGACGACGTTCTCACAGACGAAGCACGCGACTTCCTCCAGCTGCTCCAGCGCGAGTTCGGCGGCGAGCGGGAAGAGATCCTCGCAGCACGTCACGCGCGCGCGCAGCGACTGCGCGACGGCGAGCTGCCGGATTTCCTCGAGGAGACGCGCTCGGTGCGCGACGGCGACTGGCGCGTCCCGCCCGCGCCGCCCGACCTGCAGGACCGCCGCGTCGAGATTACCGGGCCCACCGACCGCAAGATGGTGATCAACGCGCTGAACTCGGGCGCGAAGGTCTTCATGACCGACTTCGAGGACTCGAACGCGCCGACCTGGGAGAACATGGTCGACGGCCAGCGCAACGTCTCCGACGCGATCGACCGGACGATCCGGCTCGACACCGGCGAGAAGGTCTATGAGCTGAAGGACGAGGTTGCAACGCTCCTCGTTCGTCCCCGCGGCTGGCACCTCGTCGAGCGGCACTTCGAGGTCGACGGGGAGCCGATGTCCGGCTCGCTGTTCGACTTCGGCCTCTATCTCCTCCGCAACCACGAGCGGCTGCGCGCCGCCGGGACGGGCCCCTACCTCTACCTGCCGAAGCTCGAGTCGCACCGCGAGGCGCGCCTGTGGAACCGCGTCTTCGAGCGTGCGCAGGACGAGCTGGGCGTTGCGCGCGGGACGATCCGCGCGACGGTCCTGATCGAGACGATCCTCGCCGCGTTCGAGATGGACGAGATCCTCTACGAGCTCGGCCCGCACGCGACGGGCCTCAACGCCGGGCGCTGGGACTATCTGTTCAGCTTCATCAAGAAGCTCGGCCACCGCTCCGAGTTCGTGCTTCCCGACCGCAACTCCGTAGGCATGGGCGTCCCGTTCATGCGCGCGTATGCGGAGCTGCTCGTGAAAACCTGTCACCGGCGCGGCGCGCACGCGATCGGCGGGATGGCCGCGTTCATTCCCTCGCGGCGCGATCCCGAGGTCAACGCCGTGGCGCTCGCCAGAGTTCGCGAGGACAAGGAACGGGAAGCCTCGCAGGGCTACGACGGCACCTGGGTCGCGCATCCCGACCTCGTGCCCGTCGCCCTGGAGGTCTTCGACCGCGTCCTAGGCGACCGGCCGAACCAACTCGAGGTCCTGCGTGAGGACCTGGACGTGAGCGCAGCCGACCTGCTGAACGTCGCGGCGACTCCGGGTGAGATCACCGAGGAGGGCCTGCGAAACGACGTCTCGGTCGGGATCCAGTACCTCGCGGCGTGGCTGCGCGGATCCGGCGCGGTCGCGATCTTCAACCTGATGGAGGACGTCGCCACCTCGGAAATCGCGCGCTCGCAGGTCTGGCAGTGGCTTCACCACGGCAACGTCACGCACGACGACGTTCGCCGTGTCACCGACGAGGAGGTTGCCAAATTGGGCAACGGCTACGACGAGGCGCGCGGGATCTTCGAGCAGATCGCACTCGGCGACGAGTTCGTCGAGTTCCTGACCTTGCCGGCGTACGAGCATCTCGCGTAACCGTTCGCCGGAAGGCAATCGGGTTGGCTGTCTCTCGGTCCAGCCGCGCGGCTCTTCGTCCTCGGACCCTCGATGATCACGTCTACCCCCGGGCCCTCAGTGTTGCTCGATCGGGCCGACGAGTGCTCGGCACTTGATCACTTACTCGATACGGCGCGCAGCGGCGCGAGTCGGCCATCGTCCTGCGCGGTCTTGCAATAGACAGCGGAGTGGAGAGCCGTGTCATCGCCGAGACCGGCGGCAATCCGCTGGCGCTGATCCAGCTTCCTATGGAGCTGACGCCGGCGCAGCTCGCTGGGGTTTCGGCACTCCCCGAGCCGTTGCCGATCCGGGGACGGCTGGAGCAAAGCTTCTTGCGGCGGGTCCGAGGCCTGCCGGCCGCGACGCAGACACTGCTCCTGCTGCTCGCTGCCGAGCCGGGACCTGATCCCGACCTGTTCTGGCGCGCCGCCGGCCGGCTCGACCTCGCCTCTGACGACGCCCAAGCCGCCGAGGACGAGGGACTCGTCAGCAACGCTCGGCATCTGGCGTTTCGTCATCCCCTCGTTCGCTCGGCCGTCTACGGCGCGGCATTGCCCGACGAGCGCCGGCGGGTCCATCGGGCGCTCGCCGTCGACGTGAGCCCGATCGTCGATCCAGACCGGACGGTCTGGCACCGTGCGGCAGCGGCAGTCGGTCCCGACGAGGATGTGGCGGCCGAGCTCGAGGGCTCAGCGAACGAGCGAGACAACGTGGTGGCTACGCAGCCGCTGCCGCACGGCTCCGCCGCGCCGCCGAGCTCACCCCCGACGGACAACGGCGCACGACACGATCGCTCGACGCGGCGCGCGCCGAGCTCACGGCCGGCGATGCCGGTCGGGCAGCGGCTCTCCTCGCGGACTTCAAGCCCGAGCTTGCTGATCAGATCCAGCGCGCCCAGGCGCAACGGTTGCGCGGCACGATCGACTTCGAGCTCGGGTTGAATCGCGACACGCCCGCGCTGCTGCTCGAGGCGGCGCAGGCCCTCGAGCCGGTCGACCTACACCTCGCGCGCGACACGCATCTCGAGGCGCTCATGCTGGCGATGTACACCGGCGCGGTCGGAGTACGCGAGAACGTCCGGGAGGCCGCGGGCGCCGCGTTGGCCGCCCCACGACTGCCGGAGGCCGAGGTTCGTCCGCAGGATCTGCTCCTCGACGGCTTCGCGGCCCTTTTCACCGCCGGCCACGAGGCTGCGGCCCCGACGCTCCGCCGCGCCATCGAGCTCTTACGTCGGAGCGACGACTTCCGTTGGCTCCCGCTCGCCTGCCACGCGTCGGTCGAGCTCTGGGACGACGAGGCGATGTTCGCACTGGCGACACGTTGGGTCCAGCTCGCCCGTGACCAGGGCGCGCTCTCGGCTCTTCCGCGTGGGCCTGACCTTCCGGGGCGCTGTGTACGAGGTGCTCGTCGGCCGCTTCGACCGGGCCGAGAGTGACCTCGAGGAAGCCCGGGAGATCGCGGCGGCCGTCGGGAACGCCGGGATGATCGACAGGGCCCACCACGGTGGACTCGTCGTCGCATCGTGGCGCGGCCGCGAGGCATGGGCGCGAGCGCTCGCCGACGAGACGATGCGCGACGCAGCAGCGCGGGGCGTGGGCGGAGAGATCAACGGGGTGTACCGGTCCCTTGCCATCCTCGACAACGGCCTCGGCCACTACGAAGCCGCGCTCGCCGCGGCCGGTCACGCGACGGCGCACGACGTCATTCACATCGTGACCGCGACGCTTCCAGAGCTCGTGGAAGCTGCCGCCCGCAGCGGCCGGCGGGACGTCGCGGCCGCGGCGGTGGACCGTCTGGCCCCCTCGACACTGGCCGGGGGCACCGACCTGGGACTCGGCATGCTCGCGCGGTCGCGAGCGCTGGTTGCCCGCGACGGCGAAGCCGAGGACCTGTACCAGGATGCGGATCAGGGTGATCACGGTCGCGTTGCGGGCGCGGGCGATCTTGATCAGCGACAACCGACGTCTGTTCTCGAGCACGTAGCGCTGGAGCGCCGGCTGCAACGACGCGAGGATGAAGAAGATCCACAGCAGGCTCAGCGGGTCCGTTTGAACGGTGTCACCGCGAGCAGCGACCGGTGAACGCGGGCAGTTACCTCGACGTAACCGCGCGGCTGCGAAGCTCGCGCTCGACCGCCGCCGGGTCGAGCTTCCGCGCGGCCAGCAGCACGAGGCTGTGGAACCACAGGTCTGCGACCTCGGCGACGACGCGCTGGTCCGTCTCCGCGACTCCCGCGTAGGCGGCCTCCAGCCCCTCCTCGGCGACCTTCTGGGCGCAGGCCGCCGCGCCGCCGTCGAGGAGGCCTGCGACGTAGGAACCGCGTGGACGCGTTTGCGCGCGCTCCGCGACAGTGCGCCACAGCCAGGGCGCGAAGCAGGACTCCGAGCCCGTGTGGCACGCGGGCCCGCTCGGGCGAACGCGGACGAGGATCGCGTCGCCGTCGCAGTCCTCGCGCAGCTCCTCGACCGCGAGCACGTTGCCGGAGGTCTCGCCCTTGCGCCACAGACGCTGGCGCGAGCGGCTGTAGAAGTGGGCCTCGCCCGTCTCGCGTGTCCGTTCGAGCGCCTCGTCGTCCATCCACGCGAGCATCAAGACGTCGCCGCTGCGCGCGTCCTGCACGATCGCGGCGCGGAGCTCAGGCGGCATCGCGAAGCGGGACGTTGAGTCGGCGCAGCTGGCCGCGGAGCGCGAGGAGGCCGCCCGGATTCTCGTGGACGATCGACGCGACGAGCGCCGCCTGCGCGACTGCAAGCGCGGCGGCGACGTGCGTCGCGTTGCCGGCGCCGCCGGAGGCGATCACGGGCACGCCCACGGCGCGGGCAACGTCGGCTGTGAGCGCTAGGTCGTAGCCGGCTCGCGTTCCGTCGGCGTCGATGGAGGTGAGCAGGATCTCCCCCGCTCCGCGCTCGGCGGCTTCGCGGGCCCAGTCGACCGCGCGCCTGTCGGTCCTCCGTGTGCCTGCGCGCGAGCGGACTGCACCGCGGGTCGCGTCGATCGCGACGACGACGGCCTGCGAGCCGAGCCGCTCGGCGAGCTCGGTCAAGAGCGGCGGGCGCCCGAGGGCCGCGCTGTTGACGCTCACCTTGTCGGCCCCCGCCTCGAGCAGCGCCGTCGCGTCGGCGACCGAGCGGACACCGCCGCCCACCGTGAACGGGATCGCGGTCGCGTCGGCCACGCGGCGGACGAGCTCGACCAGCGTCGCGCGGTCTTCCAGGGTGGCGGTGACGTCGAGGAAGACCAGCTCGTCGGCGCCCGCCTCCGAGTACAGCGCTGCGAGCTCGACCGGGTCGCCGACGTTGCGCAGCCCGCGGAAGTTGACGCCCTTGACGACGCGGCCGCCAGCCACGTCCAGGCACGGGATCAGACGCGGGAGAGGCATCGTTCGAGCCAGCGTGCGCCGGCGGGGCCGCTCTTCTCGGGATGGAACTGGACGCCGGTGAACTCGCCCCAGCGCGCTTCCGCGACGAGGCCCTCGGACGTCGCAACGGCGGCAGGCGTCTCCGCCGCGTAGGAATGTGCGAACCAGTACGCCTCGCGGCCGGGTGCGACCTTGGCCCAGCCGATTCGGGGCACGCGATCGCGCTCGATGCGGACCGCGCGGCCTGGCACGAGGCCGAGACCGTGCACGCCGCCGTCCTCCTCGGTCTCCTCGAGCGCGAGCTGGAGGCCGAGGCAGATGCCCAGCGTGGGGCCCCGGCGTGTGCGGAGCGCTTCGTCGAGTTGCGTCGCTCGTAGCTGCTTCATCGCGCTGCGGGCCGAGCCGACTCCCGGCAGCACGGCCAGGTCGGCGGCGACGACGTCCTGCGGATCCGTGGTCGTTCTCGCGGTGACGCCGAGGCGCTCGAATGCGAGCAGCACGGAGCGGACGTTCCCGGCGCCGTACTCGCACACCGCCACGTTCACAGGCGGCCCTTCGTCGACGGGAGCGGTCCGCCGTCGTCGCGGACCGCGGCGCGCAGCGCGCGCCCGACCGCTTTGAACGCCGCCTCGGCCGTGTGGTGCTCGTCGCGGCCGCGCGCCTCGACGTGCACCGCGAGTCGCGCAGCCTGAGCGAGACTCCCGAGCACATGGACGGCGAGTCCGGGGTCGGGCTCGATCGTGACCTCGGCCCACGGCCGGCCGCCGAGGTCGACGGCCGCACGCGCGAGCGCGTCGTCCATCGGCACGTCCGCGTTGCCGTAGCGCGCGATCCCCCGCCTCTCGCCGAGGGCGCGGTCGAGCGCCTCGCCGAGCGCGAGCGCGGCGTCTTCCGCGGTGTGATGCTCGAGATCGCCCTCGCCCTCGAGCAGAAGGTCGAGCCCACCGTGGAATGCCAGTTGCTCGAGCAGGTGGTCGTAGATCCCGGCCCCCGTCGCGACGTGAACGTGTCCACCGCCGTCCAGCCCGAGCCGGACGCGGAATCGGGTCTCGGCCGTGGCACGAACCACCCGCGCGCGCCGGGGCGGTTTGCCAAGTAACAGTCTGTTGCTTGGCACCGGCCCTTCGAGCGCCTGGAGGAGGAGGTCGTCGTCGGCGCGGTCTCTGACGCTGATGCGGAGCGCGTCCTCGAGGACGCGCACGACGAGCCCTTCGCGCAAGAGCGCGGCGCCGATCGCTTCCGCATCGCGCGTCGGGACATAGAGGAAGTTCGCGCGGGAAGGCAGCGGATCGAAGCCGAGGGCCCGCAGCCCGCCGGCGAGGCGCTCCCGTTCGTCGATCTGCGGGCGGACGTCCGGCGGTGCCGCCAGCGCCGCGAGCGCAAGCGACGCGGACAGCGTCGACACCGGCGCCGGCGCCTGCCGACGATTCAGCTCGGCGGCGGTCTCGGCGTCCGCCAGGGCATAGCCGACCCGCGCGCCCGCGAGCCCGAACGCCTTCGAGAACGTGCGCAGGACGACGACGCCGTCGTCGATCAGACCGGCGGCGGTCACGCCCGCGTATTCGAAATAGGCCTCGTCGACGACGAGCGGGCGCGCGTCCGGGAGCTCGCCGAGCGCGCCGGTCGGGTTGTTCGGACGGCAGCAGAAGGTGAACGCCGGGTCGTCCGAGCTCTCAAACGCGCCGGCGAGCTCGGCCGCGATCTGGAAGAGCGAATACGTGGGCTCGTCGGCGATCGCGATCGCCTCGCCGGGCGCCGCCAGCGTGCGAGCACACAGAAGGATGAGATCGTCGGCCCCCGCTCCGAGCACGACGTTCTCGGGTTCGACGCCCGCGTAGCGCGCGATCGCCGCGACCAACTCGCCGTAGCCGCCGTGCGGGTACTCGTTCACGCGCGCGAGCGCCCCGGCGATCGTTCCCGGCACCGAGGACTGCAGCGGCCACGGCGGGACGTTGCCGTCGAAGCGCACGATCTCGGCCATGTCGAGGCCGGCTGTGCGCGCCAGGTCAGCCGTCGACGGCGCCCAGCGGTAGGCCGCGAACGTCGGGGGCAGCGTCCTCAACGGCGCACCGCCTCTGCGTGCGCGGGCATTCCCTCGAGCGCAGCGAGCGCCTCCACCACCGGCCGCACGCGCTCGAGTCCGGTGCGCGTCAAGCGCTGGACGGTGATCGGTTTCAGAAACGTCTCGAGGCCGAGGCCGCCGAGCGCCCGCGCCCAACCGCCGGTCGGCAGGACATGGTTGCCGCCCGTCGCGTAGTCGCCCGCTGCGACGGGCGAGTCGACGCCGACGAAGATCGCTCCCGCGTTGCGGATGTGGCCGGCCAGCTCCTCCGCCTCGCCGAGCAGGACGACGTGCTCGGGCGCGAGCTCCTCGACCTCGTCGAGCGCGGCGGCGAGGTCGCCGTCGACCGCGACGACCCGGCAGACCGTCCCGGCGCCGTGCTCCGCCTGGGCCGCGAGCTCGAGCTCCACGATCCGCGGGTCGGCGCTCCGGCCCGCGACGACGACGATCTCGGAGGGCCCTGCCGGGAGGTCGATCGCGACGTCGCGCGACACGAGGAGTTTTGCCTCGTTTACGAACTCGTTCCCGGGGCCGACGATCTTGTCCACACAGGCGATGGTTTCCGTGCCGTACGCGAACGCAGCGATCGCCGGCGGGCCGCCGAGGGCCCAGACCTCGCCGACGCCGAGCACCTCCGCGGCCGCGGCGACGACGGCCGCGCCCGACGGCGGCGTCGCGACTGCGATCCGCTCGACACCGGCGACCTGGGCGGGAACCGCGCACATGACGAGTGTCGAGACGAGGCCCCGCGGCACGTAGACGCCGACCGAGCGGAGCGGTACCCACCGCCGCTCGAGCTCGATCCCGGCTTCCGGCTCGAACCTGACGTCGGACGGCCGCTGCGCCGCGTGCCACGAACGGACACGCTCGGCGAGCTCCAGCAGCTCCGCCACAGGCAGGTCGCTCTCGGGTCGAGCGCGAGCGGGCTCCGCGCCGTCCAGGCGCAACGCCCATTCGCGGAGCGCCGCGTCTCCGCGCTCGCGCACGTCCGCGACGATGCGCGCGACGTCGTTCATGCGAGTAACCGTTCGACGGGGACGAGCAGGATCGACGACGCGCCCGCGCGCTCGAGGCTCGGCAACACGTGCCAGACGTCGCTCGCCGGGACGAGCGCGTGCACGGCGACCATGCCCGGCTCGGCCAGCGGCACCACGGTCGGCGCGCGGGAGCCCGGCACGAGCGCCGCGATGCGCTCGAGCGCGGACTCCGGGGCGTTCAGCATCAAATAGCGCGTCGCGCGAGCGTCGACGACGCTGCGCAGGATCGGCGTCAGCTGCAGCGCGGCGGCATCCGGCTCGGCGCCGGCGACAAGGACCGCTTCCGAGTCTAGGAGGACGCCGAGTGAGCGCAGGCCGTTCATGCGCAGCGTGTTCCCGCTCGAGACGAGGTCGACGATCGCGTCTGCGAGTCCCAGCCGCGGCGCGACCTCGACCGATCCGCTGACGTCGATCAGCTCGACGTCGACGCCGAGCAGCGCTCGCGCGAGGCGCGGGTAGACCGTCGCGACGCGGCGTCCCGCGAGATCCGCGATCGTCTCCGCGTCGGACTCGACGAGGACGGCCGCTTCGAGCGTGCACGCGCCGAAGCCGAGACGCAGGAGCTCGGTCGTGCGCGCGTCGTGTTCGAGTACGAGGTCGGCGCCGGTGATCCCGCAGTCGACGACGCCGTCCTGCACGTACTCGGGGATGTCGGCCGCGCGCACGAGCAGCACCTCGACGGGCGCGTTGCGGCACGGGAACGCCAACGCGCGCTCGCCCGGCTGCTCGGGGCCGAGGCCTGCGTCCTCGAGGAGGCCGACCGCCGGCTCCCGCAGCCGGCCCTTGGCCGGGATCGCGATCTTCAGCGGCTGCGCGAACGGCGCTTGAGCCGGTCGAGAGCGGACCGGTAGCCGCCCTCCCCATGCCGAAGCCATTGCGCCACGCGGGTCACCGTCGTCGTCGACGCGCCCGTTCTCCGTGCGATCTCGTGGTAGGGGAGGCCCTGGTCGAGCAGCTGCGCGACCTGCCAGCGGTGAGCCATTGCCTCCAGCTCCCCGATCGTGCAGAGGTCTCGCAGGAAGCGCTCCGTCTCCTCCACCGAGCGGAGACCGGCGATCGTCTCCGAGAGCTCCTCGATCTCGTCCGTCACCCATACGTGGGAGGGATCGTCCGTGGCCATGTCATCATGTTAGCATGTTAACACGATGAAACAAGAGCTGCTCCTGATTCCCGCCGTGGACGTGCTCGGCGACGCGGCAGTGCGCCTGGAGCAGGGCGACTTCGCCCGTGTTTCCGTGCGCGCGGGCGGCGCCCTCGAGCTCATCGCGCGCTTCGCGAGGGCCGGCCCCCCGCTCCTTCACGTCGTCGACCTCGACGGCGCGCGCTCGGGGCACGTGCGGCCGGAGCTCGTCGCCCGCGCGGTCGACGCGGCACGCGGCGTGCCCGTGCAGGCTTCCGGCGGCGTCCGCTCCGTCGCGGATGCCGACGCCCTGCTCGCGGCCGGCGCCTGGCGCGTCGTCGTCGGCACAGCCGCCTTCGCGAACGGTGCGCTCCCCGGTTTCGCGCGCGCGCTCGGGGAGCGGCTCGTCGTGGCGATCGACGTTCGGGACGGACGGGTCAGGGTCGGCGGCTGGCTCCGCTCGACCAGCCTGTCCGCGGACGAGGCGGCAGGGCGGTGTGCCGACGCCGGCGTCGCGCGTGTCCTGTGTACGGCCGTCGAGCGCGACGGCACGCTGGCCGGTCCCGATCTCGACCTGATCGCGCGGGTACGCGAGCGCGCGGGAGCGCCGGTGCTCGCCGCGGGCGGTATCCGCTCGGAGGCGGATCTCGAGGCGCTCGCGAAGCTCGGAGTCGAAGGAGCGGTCGTCGGCCGAGCGCTGCTCGACGGCCGGCTCGCTGCGGCACGATAGGTGGGCGTGACAACGTCCAAACCGCGCGAGGCCGACGCGCCGCTCCGTCGTGACGTGCGCCTGCTCGGGTCGCTCCTCGGGCGAATCCTCGTCGAGCAGGAGGGCGAGGAGCTGCTCGCGGCCGAGGAGCGGATTCGCCTACTCTCGCGGGACGCTCGCGCGACCGGAGACGTCGAGCGCGTCCGCGAAGCCGTGCGCGCGATCTCACCGCGCGAGCAGGCGATCGTCCTGCGGGCGTTCGCGCTCTACTTCCAGCTCGCGAACATCGCCGAGCAGCACCACCGGCTGCGGCGCCGGCGGCAGTACGCCGAGGAGCGACAACCCGCGCGCGAGACGCTTGCCGACGCGTTCGAGCAGCTCCGCGGGCTGCCGCTGCGCGAGCGGCTCGAGCATGTATCGCTCGAGCTCGTGCTCACGGCGCATCCCACCGAGGCGACGCGACGGACGATCCTGCTGGCGCACGTTCGCATCAGCAAGCTGCTGCGCGAGCTCGACGACGCAGCGCTGACGCGGCCCGAGCGGGAGCGCGTGGAGCAGGACCTCGCCGAGCAGATCGCGATCCTCTGGCAGACCGACGAGGTACGGCAGGGTCGCCCGCGCGTCGTCGACGAGATCCGCCACGGCCTCTGGTTCTTCGAGCACAGCCTGATCGACGCCGGCGAGCGGCTGCTCGCGGAGTACCGCGCGTTCGTCCCAGGCGCGACCCGTCCGCCGTTCTCCTTCGGGAGCTGGATCGGCGGCGACCTGGACGGGAACCCGAACGCGAGCGCCGAGACGATTCGCGAGGCGCTGCGCCGCGCGCGCGAGCTCGCGCTCGAGCGGCACCGCGCCGACGTGCGCGAGCTCGCCGTCGCGCTCTCGATGAACCGCTCGCTCGTCAGCGTCTCGCGGGAGCTCGAGGAGTCGATCGCGCGCGACGAGCGCGAGCTCCCCGACTACGCCGCAACGATCGGGCGCCAGAACGAGCTGGAGCCGTACCGGCGGAAGCTCTCGTTCATGTGGTGGCGTCTCGGCAACGACGGTTATCGCGACGCGGGCGAGCTCCTCGCCGACCTCGGAGTCCTGGAGCGAAGCCTCGAAGAGCATCGCGGCGCTCGGATGGCGCGCGGCCGGCTCGCCGAGCTGCGGCGTCGCGTCGAGCTGTTCGGATTCCATCTCGCGAAGCTCGACGTGCGCCTGCACGCCCGCGACCTGCGCGAGCGGAGCGAGCGAGCGCGCGAGGCGCTCGCCGCGGCCGCGGAGGCGCCGGCCGAAGCGCTCGACACGGTCATCGTCTCTGGGACCGAGTCGGCCGCGGACGTCCTGGCCGTGCTCGACGTGACAGACGCGCCGCTCTCGGTCGTGCCGCTGTTCGAGACGATCGCCGACCTCGAGCGCGCGCCCGAGATCGTGCGCGAGCTGATCGAGGAGCCGCGGTTCGCGCAGCGCATCGCCGGTCGGCTGGAGGTGATGGTCGGCTACTCGGATTCCGGCAAGGACGGCGGCTATCTCGCCGCGCAGTGGGCGATCTACCGTGCACAGGAGGCGATCGCCGAGCTCGCGAGCGAGACAGACGTCGAGCTGACGATCTTTCACGGGCGCGGCGGCAGCGCGGGGCGCGGCGGCGGTCCGACATACGCGTCGATCCTCGCGCAGCCTGCGGGCCATCCTCCCGGCCGCCTGAAGCTGACCGAGCAGGGCGAAACCGTCTCGTTCAAGTACGGACTGCCGGGTCTCGCGTATCGCAATCTCGAAGCGGCGCTCGCCGGAACGGTCCTCGCGGCCTTCCCCGAGGTGGCGGTGCGCGCCCCGACCGCTGCCGAGCGGGCCGCGCTCGACGGGCTGGCGGCGCGATCCGAGCAGCGGTATCGCGAGCTCGTCTCCGATCCGCTCTTCACGGACTTCTTCCGCGCCTTCACGCCGATCGACGAGCTCAGCCTGCTCGAGATCGGGTCGCGGCCGGCGCGCCGGCCCGACGACGCGGATTACCTCGGCTCCCTCCGCGCGATTCCCTGGGTGTTCGCCTGGACGCAGAACCGGACCCTCCTGCCGGCGTGGTTCGGCTGCGGCGAGGCGCTCGCGGCCGTGGACGCCGACGTGCTCCGCGGGCTCTACGCGGAGCTCCCGTTCTTCCGCTCGCTGATCGACAACCTCGAGATGACGCTCGCGAAGTCGAGCCTCGAGATCGCGAGCCAGTACCTCGAGCTCGTTCCGGCGGAACTCGAGCCCGAGCGTCTCTACGGGACGATCGCGGTCGAGCACGAGCGGGCCGTCGAGGCCGTGCTTCGGACGCTCGACGTCGACGAGCTCCTCGAGCGCCAACCCGTACTCCGCCGCTCGATCCAGCTCCGGAATCCGTACGTCGATCCGATGAACGCGATCCAGGTCGAGCTGCTCCGGCGCTTCCGCGACGGGGACGAGGAGGCGCGCCTGCCGCTGATGCGCTCGATCGCCGGAATTGCGTCGGCGTTGCGGAATACCGGCTAGTTCCGTACACTCGGCTCATGGCGCGCACAGCGATCTGCCGGATTTTTGACGTGCTTATCGTCGTGCGCCCGCACACGCGCTAGCCGGCACATCGCTTCCCCCGCCCCGCCGACTAGCTCAAGAAGAAGAGGCGGGGGGCAGCAAGTGACGACTGCGACCCTACGCTGCCGGGTCTGCGAGCGGACGTCTCCCCTCGGACCGCTCGCCGACTGCCCGGTCTGTGACGGGCCGCTCGACGTCGACTAC